>ERZ1066118.176-NODE-176-length-68003-cov-7.236681_pt1 | contig 68003 bp, 62 predicted proteins | sample MGYA00382765_ERZ1066118 | MGnify/ENA primary metagenome ERZ1066118 (study PRJEB33369, sample SAMEA5778348) | biofilm metagenome | biome: Industrial cooling water; feature: Water cooling tower basin; material: Biofilm | place: United Arab Emirates | collected...
ACGACGCGGCTAGCCGTCCGGAGGTGCAGGTTTGCCAGCGCCGCCGAAGAAATGTCGCCCGACCAGCTGACGCCGCCCGTTTCAGCTTTGGCATCCATGCCGAGCTGCTGCAGCTCACGTGCAGCAAGCGGCTCGAGACCTGGAGCTGTTATCGCAAAGAGATCGAGATCGGAAGGCACTTAGCGCATGACCGTAATGACGTTGACCTGCCCCGACCGGACCATCTGCTCGAGCCGGTAGGCCAGTCCGCGCTTGAAACGCGAGCGCGTGAACGGGAGGAGGAGAAGCATTCCCGCCAGGTCGCTGAGGAAGCCGGGAGTCAGGAGCAAAACTCCTCCAACGAGTATCATCAAACCATCGAGCAGCTTGTCGGCAGGCATGCGACCCGCAGCCAGATCACTCCGAATCTCGTTCAGGACTCTGGCGCCCTGCGTCCTGGCGAGAAAAGCGCCTACCGCGCCGCTTGCAATCACGAGCCCGAGAGTAGGCCAGAAGCCCACCCATCCTCCAAGGCGAATGAGCAGCGCCAGCTCCACAAAAGGAACGACTGCAAAAAGCAGAAAAAGCTTCCCGATCATTGATGCTCTTTCAGATCTCGTTGGTTGCCCAGGGCCCTAAGCTCCTGCAAACAGCTCGGGCTCACGACCGATCGCTTACGTGAGGTGTATGCGACCTCTGAAGATAACACACTGTCACAGCAGGCGATGAAGGAGAGATGGATGGAGCTCGAGCACGAAATCAGCCTGCCCGCGGATCCGGAAGATGGAGCACCTTTGATCGTGCTCCTGCACGGGCGAGGGAGTGACCGCTTTGATCTGATGGGTCTCCGTCGGGGGCTGCCGGAGAGAGCGGTGGTTGTTACTCCGCAGGCGCCCTTTCCGGCTGCGCCCTGGGGATACGGGCCCGGGTGGGCCTGGTACCGCTTTCTGGGTGATGATCGGCCGGAACCGGAGAGCTTCGAGAAGTCGCAGGGGCTGCTCGCCCGCTTCCTGGCAGAGCTCCCGGAAGCGCTTCCAGTGCGCCCGGGGCCACTGGTTCTCGGCGGCTTTTCTCAGGGTGGGACGATGAGCCTCGCCTACGCCCTTAGACATCCGGGTGAGGTACCCAACGTCATCAACTTCAGCGGATTTCTCGCGCAGCACCCCTCTATCGCTCCTACTCGTGAAACAGTCGCCGGAACGCGCATCTTCTGGGGCCACGGAGTGCAGGATCCAGCGATCCCGTTCTCACTCGCCGAGAAAGGGAGAAGCGCGCTCAAAGCCATCGGAGCGGACCTGGAGGCACGAGATTATCCGATCGGCCACTGGATCGAGCCGGCGGAGCTTGCAGCGGCAATCGCCTGGTTGGAGCAAGGCGTGCGAGGCTCTAAACAGGGTGCGCCGGCATGAAGGGGGCAGCCGATGGGAAGTTCATCGTAAGCGATCAGGTCACGCCCAGGGATAGGTACCAGCTTCTCACCTCCCTGGTAGTGCCTCGACCGATCGCCTGGATCTCGAGCCGCTCCGCTTCGGGTGTGCCGAACCTCGCCCCCTTCAGCTACTTCGCCGCGATCGCATCTACTCCCTTCCTGATCGGCATCTCCATCGCAAACCGCCGCGGCATCGTGAAGGACAGTCTCAGGAACATCCGGGAGACGGCGGTCTTCTGCGTGAACGTCGTCACCGAGCGGCAGATGAACGCGATGAACGAGAGCTCGGGTGAGCACCCTCCGGAGGTGGACGAATTCGGCGTGGCTGGTCTGCAGATGGCGGAGGGGGAGTTGGTTGGAGCTCCATACGTCAGCGACTGCCCCGCTGTGCTGGAGTGCCGCCTGCAGCAGGAGGTTCAGCTGGACGAAGCAGGCAACGTCTTCATCATTGCTGAGGTTGTCGGTGTGCGGATTTCCTCTGAGCTCGAGCTAGAGCCAGGCACTCATCTGGTCGATCCCGCTACGCTGAGGCCGGTGGCGCGCCTCGGTGGCGACTACTACACGCTGCTTGGAGAGCTGCGGGAGATGTCGAGGCCGATCGCTCTCTAAGGCCTGATGAAGAAGGATTTCGGCAAAAGGAGCACGAGAAGCCGTGCAGATCGGGCGCCACCAGAGCATGCCCGCGACGTGAGCGGGGGAGCCGCGACTGACGCCGCCAGGGGTAAGCCGCAGAACCTGACCGGGCTCTATACGGCAGAGTGGTGCCGAGCTGTCCGGTGCATGGCGGACAGCGTGGCAGCCCCCCGGGACCTGCGCGATGCGTCAACGGCCTTCCGATCTTCAATCCTACAGAAAAAGGGGCGCCCGGACGCCCCTTTCCGTACTCATCGCACCGTTAGCTGGGCTCGTTCTCGTTCTCCAGCATCGCATCCCGGGCGGCTACAGCATACCCGAGCAGGCTCACCGACTCTGCCCTCTGCAGAAATGCGTCTACCGCTTCCAGACCCTCTTCAACGCTTCCCGCGCGCTCGCGGCTGACCCGGCGCCTGATCGCCGCCCTCAGCTCCTCGCGCAAAATTGTGAACTCGCGGCGAATCTCCGCCTCGGACCAGCCCAGCCGGAAACGCTGGCGGCCATGCCGATCCGCGATCGCGCGCTGGATCTCCTGACCATCCGCGAGCATCCCGGAGGCTTCCCCGGCGGCAAGATCCAGCGTGCCAAGCGTCTGCGCGATATCCGAGAGGAAGCTGACAAGATGGTCTTCGAGGGCCCCCTCCTCCAGCAGATGAGCGTGAATGGTAAGGGGATCACTGCGCAGGCGGGCAACGTAGCCATGGAGGATTCGCTCCATGTCCGTCAGGATCGCCGCCTTGATCTCGATCAGCAGTCCACTGTTTGCGCCGACCGTTTCGATCGGTGGCTTCGGCATTCCCGCTCTTGCTTCCGGCGCCGCGGGGAGCCAGAGGAAGAAGGTCGAGCCGAGGCCGACCTCGCTTCGAACCGTCAGGTCACCGCCCATGAGGCGTGCCAGCCGCCGGCTGATAGCGAGTCCAAGGCCCGTTCCGCCATGCTGCCGGGTCAACGACATCTCACCCTGAACGAAAGGCTCGAAGATCGGCCCGATCCGATTCGCCGGAATTCCATGGCCCGTGTCTTCGACGCGGATGTAGAGCCAGGGTCCGGGCCCCTTTGCAGTCGCTTCCAGTGGCAGATCGATCGCAGTTCCGGCACTGAGGGTGACCCTTGATCCGCGCTCGCTGAACTTGATCGCGTTGCTGAGCAGGTTGACGAGAATCTGCCTTACTCGCTCTTCGTCGCCGAGATAGGTGAGGCGAGCAGCGTCACCCGAAACCGCATTCGTGATCAGAATGCCGCGGTTGTCGGCCTGCGGACTGACAAGGGTGAGCGCGTCCTCCACCACGTTCCCGACAAAGCCGATCGACTCGTCAACCGCCACACGCTCTGCCTCTAATCGAGCAAAGTCCAGCACCTCCTCCACGATGCCAAGAAGATGCATACTGCTCGATCGGATCCGCTGCAGCTGCCCGCGCTGAGCGTCCGTCAGCGGGCCCGCGATCTCCATGTCCAGGAGATCCGTGTACGCCATGACTGAGTTGAGCGGGGTCCGCAACTCGTGGCTGATCGTAGCCAGGAACAGGCTCTTCGCACGGCTGGCATCCTCCGCGAGCAGTCGTGCCTGCTCCGCGGCCTCGCTCGCGCTCTTCAGTGCCGCATCGGCTGCACGTCGCGCAGTCATGTCGCGAGTAACCTTTGCAAAGCCGAGCAGCTGGCCGGACTCGTCCCGAAGTGCGGTGAGAGTGACGCCTGCCCAGAAGGTCGAGCAGTCACTCCGTACGCGGTGACCCTCTCCGGTGTATTCGCCCCGCTCCGCGGCTTCGACGATGTGTTCCTCGGCTGTTCCGTCCTCCGATCCGCCATCCGGATAGAGCATCCTCAGATGCGATCCCTGGGCCTCGACCTTGGTCCACCATTTCATCAGGCGGGCGCCCTCCCCCCAGAAGGTGATCACGCCCTCCGGATTCAGTAGGAAGATCGCGTAGTCCCGGACGTTCTCCGCCAGTCCAACGAAAGCGAGTGACTGGAGGTCAGCGTTGCCGGACTTTGCCAGTCCGTCGACTTGTCTGCTGCGCTCCTTAGCCCGCTCCCATGCTGCTTCCCGTTCCAGAGTTTCGAGCGTCCGGATCGGCAAGGGTTCGATATATACGTCCCGCAGCTGGTTCTCTCGCTCGCCAGCCGGTTTGTCCCTCGACATTGTCGCATTCGGAAAAGGCCACGGTCCCTGGGAACTTGTCGCGTCTCCACGCACGCCGCGTTCCCGTTGCGCACCGACCGCAGCAAGAGAAAAAGGGCGCCCCCCGGCGTGGGGAGCGCCCTTCTTTCATCCTCCGTCAGGTCTACTGATACTGTATATAAACCGGGCGCGGGTTCAGCCGCAGGAGATCGGCAGGCTGCATGATGGGCTCCCCGCTCTTCGTGTCGTTTCCGTAGAAGATCTTGAACCCGGTGTACTGGACCGGCTCGCGGACCACGTAGTCGCGGTAAGAGTCGCGCTTGAGCCAGGGTGCGCCCCATCCGTCCATGTGCATCACGACCTGAACCTCAGGACGCAGCATGATGTTCTGGGAGTTCGTGACCATTCCGCGAGTGAAGCGGTGGACCACGAGAACCTTCGGCGGAAGGTTGTTGTCCCGGACGAGCTTTGCGAGATATTCCGTGACGTAGTTGATGTCTTCCGCATGCATCGTCCCGATCTTACGACCCGGTACGATGCCGTCGCGCATATAGAACTCCGGGTCCACCCCGAGGTGCACGTCCGGGTTCTTCAGGATCCACTCGAAGCGGGGGAGGATGTTCCGGATGTCATCCGTGCCCACCTGAATGTCGACGATGAAGATACCGTTGGCCTCCTTGGCCCAGTCATAGACCATCTGCACTGTCGTGTCGCGCATGATGGACCGGTAGTGGCCCGAGGTGCCTGGATCTCCCTGAGCTACCACCGCCACCATGTGGAGGCACGGAGTGACCGGGGTTTCCGGGTCCGCCGACTCCCAAAGGCCGATCTGGTTCCGAAGGCGGCTCAGCATCTCGTCCTTAGGAAACTCGCCGAGCGCGCCCATCCGCGTCGAGTTCGGATTGCCGTAGTAGCAGACGATGCGGTTGTTCGGCAGGATGGAGCCGGGAAGCGCCACCGGACCCTTCACGGGCCAACCGTAACGCGCTGCGAAGGCCGGATCTTCTCCGGCTCTGTACCTCACCGCCGGGGCGGTGGAGTCGGCAACCACCGTCGAGTCGGGAGGCGTCGCAGCCGCAAGTGACATCGCGATCGCTTCGGCCGCGGTACGGCTGGCAGTATCCGCCGCGCTGATGCTCGGTGCACTTCCCTCGGGAACTTCACCATTCTCCGCAGCCTCGGCAGCCAGCTCGCCAACCTCACTGTCGACGCAAGCGGACAGAGTCAGCGGCACGAGCCCGATCAGAAGCAGCGCAAGCCACTCTTTGCGAGCGGTGAGGACAGCTCGTTTAGTACGATATGTCACCAGATACTCCTTCGATTTTGCGGAAAAGTCCGAATGCAACGACGACGGAAAACCATAGCTTTGGGAGGGAATTTGACACGAATCATACCGGCAGACGGGCGCGTTGACAACCCTCCGGACCACCTCGGATGATCGTGTAAGTACCCCATTTCCGCGCAGCTTCGCGGGTTGACTGGGCGAGTGCAGTCAACCGTCGCCCGCCTCCCCTCTGCGCTCCCTAACTGTCTACTTCCCAACAAGTTAACAAGTTCCGGCCATTCTTTCCACCCCTGCTGTAACATCCTTCTGCGTGACAGGCAGTCGAATGTGGTGTAATGGCCTTCTAGAACAGCAACGAGCTTCTGCAGGTGGTTCGTTGCTCCAGGTCGGATACCTGAGCCCGTCATCCGGCTTCAGGGATGGTGGATCTCGGAGAATGCAAGCTTCCTTACCATGCGAAGTTCAGCGCTACGATGGAGAGTGCGCGCGAGCGGATCGCCGCCTTCCTCGCCGCCTCCCGCCATGAGATCGTGATCGTCCGCAACGTCCCCGAAGCGAACAACACGATCGTCAGCGGCCTTACTCTGGCGCTTGGTGACTGAGCCCGCCGCTTCTCACGGAAGGTCTTCGCACCGTCGCTGGCGTGCAGGTCGTGAGGCCGGTGTCGCCGGAGCTGAGCGGAGGCCTCGTTGCGACGCCTTCCGGCGCAACGGCACCCGCGCGATCCATGGAACGCTACACCGCGACTACGCGTTTGGGGCCGCGTCGACCGGCGGGGTGCGTCTCCGCCCGCATCTGTACACGACCAGGGCTGATATCCAGCAGGTGGTAGAAGCAGTGGGTCCAGCAAGCGCGGCCTGATTTCCGCTGAAGTGGCCCCGAAGAGAAGGGATTACTGACGCTGGCCGAATTCGCTTCCGGGAGGGCCGGGTTGGGTGAGACCGAGGATGCGGGGGCGCGCTGGATGCGCCACATGCGGCGTGGGGAGATGTCAGCTGCCTGGGCTATCGCGGACGAAACGATCGCTCGCGAAGAAACCTGGCTGAACCTGCCTCCCGAAAGGCACCTCCGACCGGTGTGGCGAGGCCAGCCCGTTGAGGGAAGAAGGGTCCTGGTGCGCTGTCACCATGGGCTTGGCGACACGATCCAGTTTGTCCGCTACATCCCTCGGCTCGGTCGGGTTGCGTCTGGAGTGACGCTGGCTGCCCAGAGCCCGCTCATCCAGCTGTTGAAGGGCATGCCATGCCTCGATCATCTGATCGAGCTGGAGGAGGCGTATGGTGAGGAGGGCTGCGGGGTAGAGCTCGAAATCACGGAGCTCCCCCACCTCTTCCGCGACACACTGGAAACCATACCCGCCGATGTTCCCTACATCGCGGTACCGCCAGCGGAGCGCGAACCTCGCCTTCCGGGTCAGCGCGTCGTGGGAATCGTCCATCAAGCCGGAGATTGGGATCAGCGGCGCTCGGTGCCTCCCGAGCTACTTGACCGCCTCGAGGCGGTTTCCGGCGTTCAGATGATCAACCTGCAGCGTGGGAGCGCGCGGATTCACGTCCCGCGGGGGTTCGGCATTCCGGAAGGGGAGCGCGACCTGCTGGAGATCGCGGCGCTCTTTCGATCGCTTGATCTGCTCGTGACGGTCGACACGATGGCCGCTCATCTGGCAGGGGCGCTCGCGGTGCCGACGTGGACCCTGCTCCACTCGGAGCCGGACTGGCGCTGGCTGGAGGACCGATCGGACTCCCCCTGGTACCCGACAATGAGGCTCTATCGCCAGCAGACCCCCGGCGACTGGGAAGGGGTGCTTCAGGACGTTGTGCGGGACCTGCGGGAGCTCGAACTCACTGCTTAGCGGATCAGCCTGGTGCGCCGATGTGGGCGTGGACGAAGCTGATCGCCATCGACCCTTCTCCGACTGCCGAAGCAACCCGCTTGACCGAGTCGCTCCTCGCGTCTCCTGCGGCGAACACTCCGGGGAGGCTCGTCTCCAGGAAGTAGGGAGGCCTCTTCACCGCGCCCCAGACTTCATTCTGAAGAGTCGCCGCCGGCAGTGAGCTGCCGGTGAGCACGAAGCCCTTGGGGTCGAGATCAACGCACCCGCGCAGCCAGTCTGTGCGCGGCACCGCGCCGATGAACATGAACATCGCCCGCGCAGGGAGCCGGCGCATCGAACCGCTCTCCTCATCACGCAGGACCACCTCGGATAGCTGATCTCCCCCGTCCAGATGCGCGACCGTGTGGCGTTTGTGGACGTGGATGTTCGGAGTCCCCTCCACTCGATCCACCAGGTAGCGGGACATGCTCTTTCCGAGATCATCACCGCGGATGACGACGTGCACCTGCCGGGAAGAGCGGGAAAGAAAGATCGCCGCCTGTCCCGCCGAGTTGCCACCCCCGATGATGACCGCATCCTCCTCCGAGCAGATCCTCGCCTCCATCTCAGTAGCTGCGTAGTAGATGCCGGCACCCTCGTAGCGCTCGAACTCGGGTATTTCCAGGCTCTTGTACTCGACACCGCTGGCGATCAGGATGCACCGCGCGGAAATCTCGGAGCCGTCGTCGAGGAGTACGGTTCGCTCGCCTCCCGTGCAGCGGATGCCAACCGCCTGCTGAGGTACAGAGATCCGGGCCCCGAACTTCTGCGCCTGCAGGAGCGCGTTTCGGGCGAGCTCCGCACCGGAGATCCCGACCGGAAATCCGAGATAGTTCTCGATCTTGGAGCTCGTCCCCGCCTGGCCACCCGCCGCGACTCCGTCTACCGAAAGGGTCTTCAGCCCTTCCGAGGCGGCATAAACAGCTGCTGCCAGTCCGGCCGGCCCCGCGCCAACGATGACCAGGTCGTAGATCTCCCCCGGAGCGACGTAGACGTCCAGCCCCATGTGGTGCGCCAGCTCGGACACCGAGGGATTGGAGATCGCGCTGCCACTGCTGCAGATCACGATCGGCGTGTCGTTGGGGCCGACCCCGAACTGACGAAGAAGCTCTTCCGCCTGCTCGTCCTTCTCCAGGTCGATCCAGGTGAAGGGGATAGCGTTCCTCGTCGCAAATTCGCGCAGGTGGTGCGCGGGAGGGGAGAATCGCGAGCCGATGATCTTGAGCCCTGTGTAGCCGTCGCTGAGCAGAAGGGTTCGCCGGGTAAGGAAGGCCTTGAGCACGATCTCGCTCACTTCCGGCAGCTCGCCTACCACGCGCTGCAACGAACCTGCGCCGATCTCCAGGAGCTCCGCCTGCTCGATCACCCGTCCCGTTACCAGGCTCGCCCTGCCGGTGAGCATATCCACATCGCCGGTAAACTCGCCGGGCTTGTGAAGGGCGATCAGCCGCTGCTCGCCACCGGAGTGTTCGACGATCTCTACCAAACCGGAAAGCACCACGAAGAAGCAGAAAGAGCGATCTCCCTCCTCCCAGAGCACCTCACCGGGGGAAGCGGATCGCGAATGACCGTAGTTCTTCAGCGCCTCGATGTGGTGCGGCTCGAGAACCGGGAACGCAATTGCCTGATCGGAATTCACCGTTCGACGAAGGAAAGAGTGCTGCCCTAGGAGATCTGGAACATGGAAAGAGTCTAATCCGGCCCTGGCGCTGCCGAAATAGCTCGAGGATGGAGGAGGCCGCGCGCTGCTGATTGGCTACGGTGGCCGTGCAGTCGGTTACGACTTCACCAGATCCTTGTATTCGGGGTGCTTGCCGATGTAGTCGATGAAAAAGGCGCAGTAGGGAACCACCTCGAGGCCACGTTCACGAGCTTCCTCGAGTGCTACCCTGGCGATTTCGCTCGCGATGCCCCGGCCTTCGATCGCTGACGGGACGACCGTATGCGGGAAGATGATACGATTGTCTTCGATGGTGTAGTCCGCGAACGCGAGCTCCCCATCCACTACCGCCTCATAACGGCTGCGGCCGGTATTGTTTACGACCTCGATCTGCTCCGAGCCCATAGTTGTTCCTGGATATGTTGATCACAAACGGTTTGAGTGGATGCTCAGATGCAGTGGATAGGCCAAGGCACGGCTCATCGTATGACCGAGGTCCTCTCGAAGGCCCTTTTTTCCACCGGGGCTGGCAATTCTGCGTAACATCGGGGAAACAGGTTGGCTACGAGTGATACCGAGAGGCACGAGACTCTGGCAAAGGGCGTCAGGTCTCTCGCCCTCACCACCTGCGGTACATACATTCTCCAGCATGGCAAATGTGGGAACGCCGATTACCGCTGGAGGTAAATCAATGGAACCGCTCAAGGACATGCGGTGCGAGTCCTGTCGGAGGGGAGCTCCGACAGTCACTCACGAGGAGATGCGGATGCTTCTCCCCGAGGTCCGCCACTGGCAAGTGGAGGAAGAAGGGGGCGTTCCGCGCCTCACCCGCGTGTTCGAGTTTCCCGATTTTGCTTCGGCTCTCGAGTTTACGAATCGCGTGGGAGCGGTCGCGGAGGAGCAGCAGCACCATCCGCTGGTAACGACCGAATGGGGACGCGTCACCGTCAAATGGTGGACGCACAAGATCGGCGGAATACATCGCAACGATTTCATTATGGCGGCGAAGACAGACGACGTCTTCGCGGCGGCCTGAGCATTCTTTAGCAGACGTGCAGTACCAGATAACAAGCTCGCTCTTCAGGTGCGCGACTATTCTGACTGTCCTCACGGTGTCGATCTGGGCGCCGGCTGCAGCTCAGGCTCCCTCGACCGAGTACGAGGGAGCCGCGGCTTTGGGGCTCTCGCTCCGCAGCCTCGGCACGACGAAGCGCGTTCTGATGATCGGCGCGCACCCGGATGACGAGCAGACGCAGGTGCTCAGCGCGCTCGCCCTCGGGCAAGGCGCCGAGGTCGCCTATCTCTCGCTGACGCGTGGCGAGGGCGGGCAGAACGGGATCGGCGCGGAGCTACAGGAGGGCCTTGGTCTGGTGCGGACGGAGGAGCTGCTGGCGGCTCGAAGGTTGGATGGCGCACAGCAGTTCTTCACCCGCGCCATAGACTACGGCTTCTCCAAGAACGCCGAAGAGGCGTTCAGCAAGTGGCCTCGTGAAGAGCTGCTGCGGGACGTGGTGGCAGTCGTCAGGCATTTCCGTCCCGATATCATCGTCTCGGTTTTCAGCGGCACGCCCCGCGATGGTCATGGCCAGCACCAGGCTGCCGGAATAATCGCGGCCGAAGCCTTCGAAGCTGCTGCCCACCCTGACCGCTTTCCGGACCAGCTTTCCGCCGGTCTTCGTGCTCACGCGCCGATGCACCTCTACCAGATCGCGCGGGGAGAAGGTGAGGCCCCCGCAACGATCGCCACGGGCGTGCTGGACCCCCTCCTCGGCGAATCGCACTTCCAGGTCGCCATGGCGAGCCGGAGTCGCCACCGGTCGCAGGATATGGGTCGGCTTGAGACACCGGGGCCGCAAACCACTTCATTGGTCAGACGGGAGACGCGCGCTACGGAGGCAGGTCCAAGCCTTTTCGCCGGTGTCGATACCACCCTCTCGAGCCTCGCGCGCACCCTCCTCCGGGAAGACAGCGCCGCCGAGGCGGCGCGCGTGATCGATCTGCTCGGCCGCTACCAGGCACAGACCGACGACGCCCGCCGCAGCTACAACCCATTCCATCCTGATCAGCTTGTCTTCTTCCTGGTCGAGGCTCACCGCCAGCTCGAGGAAGCCGCGCGGCTCACCGCCTCGATCGGTGGAGGTGAGCCGGAGCTTCGCTTCCGTCTCACGCAGGAGCGGGAGAAGCTCGCTGAGGCGCTCAGGCGTGCGGGGAGGGTGGAAATCGACGCCGTGGCCGAAGACGAAACTGTCGTCCCCGGTCAGACCTTCAACCTGACCGTTACCCTCTGGAATGGCGGGAACACGCCCGTCCAGGTTAGCGGAATGGTTCCGCGGGTGCCCGCCAGCTGGATCGTTGCACCGCGGGAGGGCTTCAGTGGAACAGTCGGGCCGGGTGCACTGGCGACGCAGGAGTTCGAGATCAGTGTTTCCGAAGACGCCGACCCGTCGCAGCCGTACTTCCTGCGCGACCGGCGGGAGCTTGCTCGTTACAGCTGGCCCGAGAATACCCATGTCGGCCTTCCATTCGAGGCCGACGAAATCAGCGCCTTCGCGAACGTGACGGTGCAGGGCGGCTCTACCCACGCCGAGACCGTCGCGACTTTCCGCGATGTGGACCCGCGTAGCGGAGAGTTCCGCCGGCCGGTTCGGGTGGTGCCGGCCATCTCCGTGGTGCTCGATCCTCAGCTCACAGTGCTCCCGCTGACGCGCCGGGGCGAGGCGGTCCCCGTTTCGGTTCGCGTGCTGGCGGAGGAGCCCAGCGGCATCGCAGGCACGCTTCGACTCGCCGCCCCTGCCGGCTGGCGTGTTGATCCTGCCGAAGTCGCTCTTTCCTTCGATGGAGATGGCGACGAGCGAGTGGTGGAGTTTGCCGTTCACTCGCCCGCGAGCCTGTCCGCAGGACGAGTGTCGCTCGCGGCAACCTTCACCGACGACACCGGCCGGCGCTTTGGCGAGGGCAATACGCTGATCGATTACCCCCACATCCGTCCGCAGCCGCTCTACCGGACCGCGTCGATCGAGGTCGAGGCGGTAGACGTGGCCGTGCCGGCAGGCATTCGCGTTGGGTACGTCGCTCAGGCTGGCGACAATGTGCCGCTCGCTCTGGCTCAGATGGGCGTGGATGTTTCGATGCTGACGGAAGACCAGCTCGCATCCGCTCCGCTCGCGCCGTTCGACGTTATCGTCGTCGGCAGTCGAGCGTACGAAGGCCGGCCCGACCTCGTCGCTCAGAACCAGCGGCTGCTCGACTATGTCGAAGCCGGCGGTACGATGATCGTCCAGTACAACCAGTATCAGTACTCCGAGGGCGGAATGGCTCCGTTCGAGGTGTCCATGGCCCGTCCGCACGATCGTGTCACCGATGAGGAGGCCGACGTTCGGGTGCTTCAGCCTCAGCACCCGATCTTCAACTCTCCGAACAAAATCACCGAGGCGGACTTTGAAGGCTGGGTTCAGGAGCGCGGCCTTTATTTCCTTAGCAGCTGGAACGATGACTTTACGCCGCTGCTGGAGATGGCCGATCCGAACGAGGATCCGAATCGGGGAAGTCTCCTGATTGCGGACGTTGGAGAAGGAAAGTACGTCTACACAGGCCTCGCGCTTTTCCGGCAGTTCCCCGCCGGAGTTCCGGGTGCCTACCGACTGATGGCGAACCTGCTGGCGCTGGGGGCGGATTGATGGGGTTTGCAAGGGCAGAGTCTTTTTGCGGGGCGGGGACTGGAGAATCGCGCGAACGAAGGTTGATCGGGATCCGGAATCGAATCGTGGCGGCAGCTGCGCTCCTCCTGGTCAGCGCATGCGGAGGAGATGGGCGCGAAGTGCTGATTGTCTATTCCCCGCATGGGCCCGACCTCCTCGGCGCCTTCGAGGCGCGCTTCGAAGCGGCCAATCCCGAAGTTGACGTGCAGTGGCTGGACATGGGGTCGCAGGAAGTGCTCGACCGCATCCGGTCCGAAGCCGCCAACGCGCAGGCGGACGTCTGGTTTGGCGGCCCCAGCCAGCTCTTCCGCTCGGCCGCTGAGGAAGACCTCCTCGAAGCGTACGATCCTCCGTGGGCCGATCAGGTGGCGCAGTACAGCGATTCGGCAGGTCGGTACCACGGTGTCTATCTGACGCCGCTCGTCATCACGTACAACAACGAAGTCGTAGACTCCGCCTCCGCGCCGCAGGATTGGGATCAGGTTCTCGACCCCCGATGGGACGACCAGGTGCTGATCCGAGATCCGCTCGCGAGCGGTACGATGCGCACGATCTTCGGGATGGTTATCCAGCGCTCGGTACGTGAGACGGGCACCGCAGACGCGGGCTTCGAGTGGCTTACGCGGCTGGACGCTCAAACGCGCGAGTACGTCCTGAACCCGACCTTGCTCTACCAGAAGCTTGCCCGCAGGGAAGGAGCAATCACGCTGTGGGACATGCCGGACGTCGAAGCGGTGAACGAGACGTACCCGATGCTGCAGTACATCTACGCCTCCAGCGGGACTCCTCTGGTGGAAGACGCGATCGCCGTTGTGCGCGGCAGCCGCAATCCCGAGCTCGCCCGCCGCTTCGTCGACTTCATTGGCGACCAGGCTGAAGTGCTCGAGGCCGCGCGTCAGTTCTATCGGCTACCGGCTCGTGAGGATATACCTGTAGATTCGCTACCCCAGGAGCTCCGTCGCGCTCGCGACGTGATCGTTCCGGAGCCTATGGACTGGCAGATTCTGCAGGAGCGCGGACCGGAGTGGATGCGGTATTGGGATGAGAACGTGCGAGCCCGTTGATGCTGCAGCTGGAAGCGCTGGAAAAGCGCTTCGGATCGACAGTCGCCGTTGATCAATTATCCCTGGAGCTCCCCGAAGGCGAGTTCCTGAGTCTCCTGGGGCCGAGCGGCTGCGGGAAGACGACAACGCTCCGGATGATCGCCGGGTTCGAGACTCCCACGTCGGGGCGCATCCTGGTTGGTGGAAAGGACATCACCCGCCTCCCGCCGCAAAAGCGCGGGATGGGGATGGTGTTCCAGAACTACGCACTCTTCCCGCATCTCAACGTTTACGAGAACGTCGCTTACGGGCTGAAGGCCCGGGGCGCCCCCGCGGCAGAGATCCCAAAAAAAGTTGCCGATTCGCTCGCCCGCGTGGATTTGGCCGGATACGACAACCGCTCCGTCCAAGCACTTTCCGGCGGTCAGCAGCAGCGAGTGGCCCTCGCCCGTGCCCTTGCTCCCGAGCCTCCCCTCCTCCTCCTCGACGAACCCCTCTCCAACCTGGACGCCGCTCTCCGCGAGCGGACCCGGGACGAGCTCCGGATCCTGCTGAAGAAGGTCGGGATCACCTCGATCTTCGTCACGCACGATCAGGAGGAGGCGTTTGCCCTGTCGGACCGCATCGCCGTGATGCGGGCCGGGAAGCTTCAGCAGCTCGATACTCCGGAGGCGCTCTATCGAACGCCTGTGAACCCCTTCGTTGCGTCATTCGTGGGTCGGGCAAACTTCCTTAGCGCGCAGGTCGTGAGTCGCGACGGCAATGAGGGGCTGGTGGAGGTAGGCGAATCAGCCCGTTGGCGAGTGCGGCTGCATGCTGGGGCGTCCGATCGCGTGAGTGTGATGGCGCGTCCGGAGGCGCTCACGCTCCGCTCCGCTGGCGCCGGGGCAGCATCGGAAGGGCTCCGCGGCAGGGTGCTGGATCGGCGCTTCGCGGGGTCCACCACCGTCTACCGGGTGGAGACGCTCGGGAAGGAGATCATCGTCTCCATACCCGGGCATGGCGGCAGCTACGAAGGCGAGGTGCTGATTACGGCGCAGCAGGATCCTCCTCTCCACGCCTTCGCGGATCAGTCGTGATCAGGGCAGCTGCCGAGCCCTCGTCGTGAGCGCTGCCGGAACGAGTGCACCGAGCCGCCTATCCCGATCGCGAGCTGTTGGCAGAGGCGGCGTTCTGGGCGGAATAGTGACCCTCCTTCTGATCTGGCTCGTCGCCTACCCGAACATCTTCGTGTTGGGCGATTCGGTGCTGGAGGGGGGCAGCTTCACCCTCGAATTCTACCAGCGCTTCGCCGAGAGCAGATCGGAACGGGAAGCGCTCTGGAATAGCATCTGGATTTCTGCTGCGAGCGTCTTCTTCTCGGGCGTGATCGGCATCCCCCTCGCTTTCCTATTCTCCAGATACGAGTTCCCGGGCCGTGCCATACTCGGCGGCCTGGTGTCGCTCCCGGTCCTCCTACCGCCTCTTGTAGGCGTGATTGCGTTTCTCTTCCTGTATGGAGAGAGCGGATTTCTCGCGCGAATCGTTCAGGGACTTCTCGGGATGGAAAGACCGCCGTGGCGGCTGACCGGGCCGTGGGCGATCCTACTCGTGCACTCCTACACGATGTACGTCTACTTCTTCCTCTTCGTCAGCGCCGGCCTTGCCCGGTTGGATAGGGGATACGCAGAGGCGTCAGCAGCCCTGGGGGCCTCGCGGGTGTCGACCTTCAGGCGCGTCACCCTTCCGATGCTCGGGCCAGCGATCGCAGGGGCGGCGCTGCTCGTCTTCATGACGTCGATGGGCTCGTTCAGCGCACCCTACATCTTCGGCGGCGGCTTCCGTGTGCTCACGACCCAGATCTACGTGAGCAAGCTCAACGGCGACCTTGCCATTGCCGCCGTAGAGACGGTGATCCTCGCCGCTGTCTCCATCGCGTTCCTTGCCGGACTTCAGTACTACGAGGAGAAGCAGACCTTTACCGGAGCAGGGAAGGGGATGCTGGGAGGATCCGAGCGGATCAGGAAGGGGAGGCGGACGACTCTCACTCTCTCAGCCGCCGCCTGGGCTCTGACGATCTTCCTTCTCCTTCCGCACGCGATGGTGCTGCTCGTCTCCTTCGTTCCGGAGGGTACATGGACGATCGAGCTCTTCCCGCCCGAGTACTCGGTGCGAAACTATGTTTCGCTCTTCTCCGAGTCCGAGATGCTCACGCCGATCGTGAACTCGCTGCAGATGGCGACGATCGCCACGTTCGCCAACGTGGTGCTTGCATTCGCCGCCGCGTACCTGATCGTGCGCGGGAAGTTCAAGGGACGTCGGTTGCTGGGCGCGCTCATCGTGCTGCCGTGGGCGCTGCCGGGGACCGTGCTGGCAATGGCCCTGGCAACGACGTTCAACCAGAACCAGCCGCTCGCTGGACGGTTCCTCCTCATTGGTTCCTTCGCGATTCTCCCGCTGGCGTACTTCATCCGCAACATCCCGTTGGTGACCCGAGCCGCGATGACGAGCTTCCGCCAATTCGATCCATCTCTCGAGGAGGCTTCGGCTTCATTGGGGGCCGGCTGGCCTACGACGATGCGACGTGTGGCTCTTCCTCTCGTCCTTCCCGGCCTGGCAGCTGGCGCTCTGCTCGCGTTCGTCACCGCGCTCGGCGAGTTCGTCGCATCCATTCTGCTCTACACCCACCGTACTCGGCCCATTTCGGTGGCCATTCTTTCCGAGCTTCGAGCGTTCGACTTCGGGGGGGCGGCTGCGTATGGGGTGTTTCTCATCGCCCTGATGGCGGTCGTCTTCCTCTTGGGCTACGGCAAAGTCAGCAACGGCCCGGGGGTCTGAGGCGGGAACCCTGGATGAGACGTTGACGCAGGCACCCCCATGCAGGGGCGGGTGTCGGGGTAGGACGAATCTCTATCGGAATGCTTCTGCCCAAAGCCTGGCATTAGCAACGGATTAGGGCGGTGCAGGGTCCGGAACATGCACTAAGTCCGTTCAGTATCTACAATTACGCAATTTTAGAGGGAGCCGGGTTGAAGCTGTTTCCTTCGAAGGTGGGTGGTTGAGATGGAGCTTTTTCTGACACTGATGATGGCGTTGCTGCTCGGGACGCCGCTTCTGATTGACCGGCTGCTGCGGGCGCTGCCGGTTGCACCCGCCTGCCCCAGCTGCCGATCGGTCGTTTCTGAGGTGAAGGCGTCGCGATCACTAGAGTCTGTCATTCCGGCCATGGCCCGGACTTTCGTGGGCGAGTGCGCCGGGTGCGGGTGGCGGGGGAGGATGCGGTGGCGCGTCGCTCGAGACACGGCTCAGCGTAATCAGCCGCGCCGCCCCAGGTAACTGCTTCGAGCACCCGGCGCCATTTCTTCCGACCAGTCGCCGGGCCCAATCTCCTAGCGATCTTTTCACGGAGAGCCGATATTTCGCCGACGCGCAGAAGGGACCTGTCCCGCGACTCCGTGCCGATGGCTTCCGAGAGTAATAACGACCTGGCGCAGGGCGACCGTGCCGCTCTGGTCGCCGAAGACAATCCAGCCGCTCCTCGGCGGGTTCTCGCCTGGATCTACCTTGGCCGAATCGCGCTCGCCGCGGCGTTGCTGGCTCGACTGCCGGTCGAGCCGATCGAAAGAACCGACGGTACTGCATACCTCGCGGCGCTCATGGGCGTCGCGATTCTTTTTTCTGCCCTTTCCTTCGGCTACACGCATTCGCTGCAGCGCCGGCCGTCACAGCCTTTCCTCTACATACAGGTCATCTTCGATGCGCTGCTGCTAACGGGGGTCGTTTACCTGACCGGTGGGGAGCGGAGCATGTTCAGCCCGCTCTATATCCTCGTCATCAGCGCCGGAGCGCTCCTCCTGCCGATGGTTGGGGGGATCTTGATTGGCTTGTTCGCGAGCATCCTCTTCTTTCTGGCTGCTGTAGCGACTCCGGGATCGGGCGCGACCACGATCTTCATACAGGCCGGTCTCTTTGCAATAGTCGCGATAATCACCGGCTATCTCGGCGACCGTCTGCGCCAGACCGGCGCGGCGTTGGGCGAGGTCCAAACAGAGCTGCGACTGCTCAGGCTCGACACCGACGACATTCTGGAGACGGTCGGCACCGGTATCCTCACCGTCGACGGGCGGGGACGGCTGGTGTATCTCAACCCCGCAGCCGCGGAGATTCTTTCTCTCTCTCCGTCGCGTTGGCTCGACCGCGAGATCCTCGCTCAGCTCGACTCTATCGCACCTGGCTTGGGGGAGGTGATCGACCGGACCGCTCTCGCCCGGAGGCCGATCAGCCGTTACGAGACGAAACCGCTCGAGGATGACACGTTCATCCTGGGAGTGAGCACTACCCCCCTGGAGCGCGATGGCCAGGAGCGGCCACCCGTTACGGCGATCTTCCAGGACATCACGGAGAAAAAGCGGGTGGAGGGGCTTCGCAGACGGGCGGAGAGGCTCGAGGCGGTCGCTGAGCTGAGCGCCTCGCTCGCCCACGAGATCAAGAACCCGCTCGCGTCCATTCGCAGTGCGGTCGAGCAGATCGCCAGCGGAAAGGTGACGGAGGAGGATCAGCGTTTCCTCGGCTCCCTCGTCGTCCGGGAATCGGATCGCCTCAGCCGACTCCTTGGCGACTTCATCGATTTCGCTCGCGTCCGCGTCGTCTCCCCGACCCCGGTTGAGTTCAGCGCCATAGTCGGCGCTGTCGTCGATGTCGTCAGATCTCATCCGGATACCACCGAGCGTCGGGTCAGCGTCACCTTCAATGGACCTGACGGGCCTGTGTACATACTCGGAGAGGAAGATCTCCTCCACCGTGCGGTATTCAATCTCGCCCTGAATGCCGTGCAGTGGGCGGGCGAGGGCGGCTCGGTGGATTTGAGTCTGGACGACATCCGCTCCGACCTGCTCTCGCCCGCACTCGGCGCCTTCCAGATCGCGAGGCTGGCGATCAAGGACAGCGGCCCTGGCGTTCCGGAGGAACTGCGCGAGCAGATCTTCGATCCCTTCTTTACCGGTCGCAAGGGAGGGACTGGTCTCGGCCTCGCGCTGGTTCAGCGGGCGGTGGAGGCTCACGGCGGCGCGATCTATGTCGACAACAACTCGGAGGAGCAGGCCGGCGCGGTCTTCTGCCTGTATCTCCCGACGCTGCCCGCGAACGGTGAGCTCTGGCTTGCCGACACGAAGGAGAATGAGGCGGTGACGCAGTGAGCACTCCGAAGGTTCTCATCATCGATGATGAAACGGCGATCCTTGATACGCTTCGGATCCTGCTCAAGGGTGAGGGTTTCGAGATCTTCACTGCAGCCAGCGGTCAGCAGGGGCTCGCGGCGCTGGAGGAGGTAAGGCCGGATTTTGTTTTGACGGACATTCGCATGCCCGGAGTCAGCGGGATCGAGATCCTCGAGGCCGCGAAGGAGATGGACCCGACGCTGCCGGTTATCCTGATGACGGCGCAGGCCTCCCTCCAGAGCGCTATCCAGGCGGTGAATCAGGGGGCCTACCACTACATCCAGAAGCCGTTCGCGAACGACGAGCTACTCGTTCTCTGCCGGAGAGCCGCCGAATCCCGTGCCCTGAAGAAGGAAAATCAGGCGCTGAAAAAGGAAATTCGGCGCCGCGACGCAACCGAGGCGACTCGGCCGGCGGGGAAGAGCCGCGCCTTTCTCGAGGTGGTGAAGCTGGCAGAGACGGTGGCGCCTACTGATTCGACCGTGCTCATCACCGGTGAATCGGGAACGGGTAAGGAAGTGATCGCTCGCTACCTCCACTCTCTCTCCGACCGGGGTTCAGGTCCGTTCGTCTCCATAAACTGCGGTGCTCTGCCGGAGAACCTTCTCGAGTCGGAGCTCTTCGGGCACATCAAGGGAGCGTTCACCGGGGCGGTTCGCGACAAGCAGGGTCTGTTCGTTGCCGCCCGGGCTGGAACCTTCTTCCTGGATGAAGTCGGTGAGATGACACCCGCCATCCAGGTGAAGCTCCTGCGGGTGCTGCAGGAGCGCGAGGTGGTGCCCGTCGGGGCCACGGAGCCGATTCCGGTAGACGTCCGCATTGTCGCGGCTACGAACCGGGACCTGGAGGAGGAGATCAGGCGCGGGACCTTCCGCAGCGATCTCTTCTACCGGCTCAACGTAATCACGATGCATCTCCCCCCGCTGCGCGATCGCGCGGACGACATTCCGATCCTTGCGGATTATCTGCTCGCGCGTTTCGCCGCCACACGAGGGAAGGAGCCGCCCCGGTTGTCGGCTGAGGCGAGCGCAGCACTTCAGGCGCACGACTGGCCCGGTAACGTGCGTGAGCTGGAGAACGCGCTGGAGCGTGCGGCGGTTCTGTCGGAGGATGAGATCTCCGTCGCAGCTCTTCCCGCGCGACTGACCTCCGCCAAGGTTCAGCCTCTGGTAACGGATCGCCTCCCACCAAACCCGACGCTCGAGATCATCGAGCGTGCGTACATCCTTTGGGTCTTGCAGGCGGAAGCAGGAAATAAGACCAGAGCAGCAGAGGTTCTCGGGATCGACCCGTCCACGCTGTATCGCAAGCTGGTCCGCTACGGGATCCAGGAGTGACCGGAGCAGCCCCGCTGCAGATCGTCCCCCTGCAGGACCACTCACCAAGCCCTGCGTCACTGCACGCTCTCGCGTCGGAGCTCTCTCAGTACCTGTGCGTTCCGGCGGTCATTCTGGCCCCGATGGTGGCTCCTCGGAACGCCTGGTTCGACCAACGGCTTTCCTCAAACATGATCGTCGATTGGCTCGTAGAGAGATTCGACGTCAGTGACGGCCTCTGGACTCTCGCTTTGACCGAAGCCGACCTGCTGGCTCCCGGCAGGGACTTCGTTTTCGGTGAGGCAACGCTGGGCGGGGCGTGGGCCGTCGTCAGCTCTGCGCGGCTGGGGGATGGACAGGGGAGCGGGGATCTCCTGCAGGAGCGCCTATTCAAGGAATCGCTGCACGAGATCGGGCACCTCGCGGGTTTAGGTCATTGCACGAGGAGGGGATGCGTCATGTGCCGGTCCTCTTCGGCCGCAGCGGTGGACATGAAGAGCAAGGAATTCTGTGGGAACTGCGTCTCCGCATTCTTCCAGTCGGCCAGATCTTGATCGGACTGCTATCACCTGCTAACTTCCCGGCGACGTTGTCCGACCGTCGGCTCCCGCTCGGGAGCTCGCAAGTCCCCTCCGCACTCGGTCATGCCGCGAAATACAGGCTCCGGGCTTCGGCAGATCTACGACGAGTGGGTCGAAGAGCAGATCGAAAGCTTCAAGGATAGTGTCTCCCGGTCCGACCTGCTCCGCATCGCCGACGAGGCGGTGGAGGAGATCCGGATGAGTCAGACGGGCCAGTATCAGATCACGGAAGTTCTGCTTTGGACCGCCGTCGACCGTAAGATCTTCAAGTTGTTGAAGTTGCCCGGCTTCCGCGTCTGGAGCCACGGTAGTGGCCTCGCTGTCGAACATCAGCCGGAGTTCGCGGAAAGTGTGATGATGCCGATGCCTTAGGTGCGTCGGATCGACACGATCGTTGTCCTCCTTGAATGACAACCCGGCTGATCATCAGCCGGGTTTTTTATCGCTAAGATGTTGCTCTGATTGCGCTTGAGAACCCAGGCTCAAGACGGCCCATCCGCTGCCTCGATGCTGTGCGCGGAGTATCGCCCTGTGACATCAAAAAAAGCTGACTCGATATGCCAGAAAATGATTGTTTGACTGACTCGCCACTCCCCGATGATGCGGTCGGCATTGTTGTTCAGGATGGCGGACCAGTAGAGGCGAAGCCGCGAGCGATCGCTTTCGTGTGGGGAGGCAAGGTGCGTCCTCAACCCTCGCTCCCGTATGGGCGCTGGAAGGTGGCGCGTCCAGCGGCGTAATCATCGTCGTACAGGCATAAGCGCGGTCGGCTGCCTCTGGTGCAGCCGACCGCGCTTCGCTTTAATCACCGGCCCGGAATGCACCGCTGCCTTCACAAAGGAGCAACTTGAGGATCGCTGTTCTTGGTGGTGGACTCTCCGGATTGACCGCAGCCTACGCGCTTCAGAAGGCCGGCGCGTCTGTTACTCTGTTCGAGAGCAGCGATCATCTGGGCGGCAGAGCTTTCACGGATGAGCTGGACGGCTTTCGGGTGGACACGGGGGCACAGCTGGTCGGCTCGATGTATAGCCGTTTCCGAAAGTTGATGGCGGAGATCGGGCTCGACCTCGTACGCGTCCCGGGGCGGGACGCGCTGTGGAGGGACGGCCGCGCGCACGAGGTGGTTTATGGCTCCGTCGCCAGTATGGCTACCTCAGGGGGACTCCCATTCTTCACCAAGATGAAGCTTGGTGCTTCCTACGTTCCCTTCCTAACCAGACACGGCCGATCGCTCGATCTACACGCCCCCGAGAAGGCTGCCGCGGCCGGATTGGATTCGGAGACGATTGCCGCATGGGGGGGCAGAGAGATGGACGAGACTTTCGTGAAGGCGCTCGTTTACCCCCAGCTCGGAGCCTACTACGGCGCGCGCCCCGAGGAGACGAGCGCGGGCTTCTACCACATCCTCGCCCGCGGTGGAATGGACGTAACGCTCTTCGCGCTTCCTGGCGGGATGGGGAGCGCCGCTATCCGACTCCATGAGACTCTGCAGCAGAATGGCGCCGACATCCGGACTGGAGTGGGTGTCGAGCGCCTCTCGCTATCAATTGATAGCGCAGCGGTGGTGGCAGGCGGCTCTGAGTATCAGTTCGACGCTGCCCTTTCAGCGGTTCCGGCTCCTGTTCTTCTGGAGATAGCGGCTGAGATCCCGGCCGACCTCAGGGAGTGGCTCGGGGCTGTTCGATACCGCGCATCCTTCTCCCTCGCACTGCTCCTGGATCGTCCGGTAGGCGCCCGATACTTCGGGCTGTCTTTCCCACAGGGAGCGACCCGCTACGTCGCGGCAGTAGGCATCGCGGAAAACAAAGGTGTGCCCCTCGTCCCATCCGGTAAGGGGCTGCTGCTCGCACTCCCGACGCCCGAAAGCTCCGAAGCGTTGGCGGAGATGGAGTCGCGGGAGATCGTCGAGAGAATGCTCCCGGAGATCCTCCGCGCCATTCCGGGGATCGACAAAAACATTCTCCGTGCTCGCGTTTACCGGTGGAGAGACGGGAGCCCGATCTTTTTTCCTGGCTATCTCGCGCACCTCGGAGCTTTCCGCGCCGGTTCGGTGAAGATGCATCCGCGGCTCGCGATCGCGGGAGACTACCTGTACGCCCCATCGGTTGAAGGCGCGGTATCTTCAGGGCTGGATGCCGCCGCCAGCCTCGCTCGACGGTTGCAACTCGCCAACTGAAACACAGTCGTTATCGTTAGATAAAATGCACTATCAGCTCCTGGCCGAAGAGTGGTGCTCTCTCACCTTCCCACAGCGACGCGAGTGGCTCGTACGGACTCTCTCGGAGCACCTCAGCGCACATTCGGCAGTCACGGCAGTGACTGTGGAAGTCGGCCCCACCGGGCGGGAGTATGACCTGACAGCCGTTGTCGACACGGATGTCGGTCGGCTCCGAACGCCGCTCTGGTCGCATGCCCGCGCCTCCATCTACTGCGACGGGTCGGTTCATCCAGCCAATCGAGAGCAGCTGAGTCCGGTGAAGGCCGCCGAAGAGGCGGCTGGGCGACTGAATACGCGTCTGGCAGTTCCATACACCCTCGAAAGTCGCGGACTCACGTTCTCGACCACTCCGGAGGAAGGGGTACAGCGAACCTGGACGGCGGAGCACTCGCTGTTCAGAAAGCGAACGGCTGTCGTTCGTGAAGATCGCGTTGAGAGGGCGGGGGAGCTCGATGTGCGCGACCTGCTCGCTCACTTCTACACGGGCCCGTCGATTCGACTCGTCTCTGAATCCGGCGAAGCATTCCTCCTGGGCCCGGCGGCTGATGCGGAAGGGCCCCTGGTTACGCTCTGTCGCTCCTGCAGCCGATGGGCGGAGGGCGCCCTCGCGAGTTGTTCGAGCTGCGGAAGCTCCGCGGTTGATCCCGTTGTGGCGACCCGCCATGAGAGGCGTTGATGTATGCACTCTCCAGCGATCGTCCCGAGCCCGTCCGGCGGGGCGACTCACCCGGGTGCATGCTCTGCGGTACGCCGTACTCCGTCGAGGACCTTCACACGCATTGTTGGAGCTGCTGGACGCCCTGATCACCGATCGCGGTGCTCGTGGCAGAGCTGTTCGTGAAAACGGATGGTGACCTTTCGACGCTGAAGGAGCCATATCGCGTCGAAGGTAAGAAGACGATGGGGCTACGAGTTGCCGAACAGCTGGGTGGCGGCTCCCGGACGCGATCGTCTACCTGACCGGCGAGGGAACCGGCTTGTCGGGATGTGGAAGGCGTTCGAGGAGATGGAGGCTCTTGGCTGGATCGACGCCCGACGCCCCGAACATGATATCGGTGCAGGCAGCCGGGTGCGGCCCGTCGTACGGGCGTGGAGAAGGCGGAGGAGTTCGCGGAGCCGTGGGAAGGCGCAGAGACACCTACGCCTCCGGCATCGGCCCCCCGCGCAGTCGGAGATTTCCTGATCCTCAGAGCGGCGCGCGAGTCGGGAGGGGCGGCCGTCACCGTCACCGAAGAGGAGATGGAGGATTGGACGCTGAGGAAAGCGCCTCTGGGCGGCCGCTCAGGAGCTACCGCGTTCGAATGACGGCTACCTTCACCCGTGACGGCAGCGGCAGGAGGGGCGACCCCGGTGAAGCGATCGCGACGTGGACCGCGGAAGTCTTCCCGGGAGCAACAGCCAGCTTCTGATATCCCACCCCGGAACCCTGGAGGGGGAAAGCGGTCGGCGAGCCGGCGGTGACGGACTGAACCCGCAGCGGGTAGCGTTGATGGTGAGTGCTCAGCCAGAGGGATGACGCGGCCGGGTAGAGGTCGCGGAAGTTCCAGCTGGCAAGCGTGTACCTGCTGTCGGTATTCACCCCTGCGTCATCCAGGTACAGGGCCACCCCCCAGTCGCTGATCCACTCCAGCGGCGACACTCGCAGAGCCTCCCGAAGGTTCGTCAAACCCGAACTCTTCACGTCCCGCACCAGCTTTCCCCAGAGATCCTTCTCATTTCCGCCCCGCCGGTCTGCTGCATACCTCAGGAATGACCAGGTCGCTCCGCGGGTAGCCAGCACGTCGTTTCCGATGAGGCTGAAGTACTCGGGATTCTGGAGGAAAAGGGCCAGACGCTCGAGGTTGTCCAGCTGGAACTGCCTGAAGGACTCGCGGTCCGCGAGATTGGCGAAAGCATCCCGGCGCAAATTGGAGCGTGGCGCCAGACCGGAATCGCGATAGAACATCAGCTCTTCCGCGATATGGCTGAGCCCCTCGTTGAGCCACGTTTCTTCCCAGACCGGAGCCTTGGTCACATGAAGGCGACGCGAGTCGTTCACGAGGTGCTGAAACTCGTGGACGAGAACGGAACGTGTCGACCGTTCCACATCCGCCTTTGCAAATCTTCTTTCGCCAGATGCCGGCTCGGGATTCGGCACCAGCATGTAAAACATCTCAGCGGCGTTGCTGCCGGCGCAGGAAGACTTCGCGAAGAGGTCGCGGTTGAAGAAGAACCCTCCGATGACGGAGCCGGAGTTTACGGGGGAATTACCTGGCAGATCGTTGACGGCACGCGTGAAGAAGATGAAGACCTTTCCATTGCCGTCGGAGTCGGAGGGCTCGCCAAAGTTCTCCGTCACCAGCGGCCACACCTGGCTGTCGAAGAATTCCCCGAAAGACTTGTAGTCAGCGTCGGTATAGCCCCCGGCCGGATTTCCGACATCGGCTACAACGATCGCGCGCTGGCTGATGTAACGCACCTGCCCACTGCGCAGTGAGGGGTGGGTGCAGCCATCTTCGCTCGTCGTTTCGGTGTTGAATGAGAGGGTCTGCCCGACCGCGGCCTGTGGAGCAATCGTGGGCGCCCGCAGTGAGCCGGCCCCGGAGGTGAGCAGCGGTTCGAGCCGCTGGTTCACCTCCTCGCGGAGACGAGAATGGAAGCGCTCCTGCGGGTTCAGCCGCAGCATCGGCCTGAGCTCAGGGTTTGGGCCGGGGCTCGGCGTGACGACCTGCGTCCCCTGCACCAGCACGCGAAGTTGCGACGCCGCGGTTTCACCCGCGTTGATCAACGCCAGAGTGTACTCACCCTGTTCCGCGACACCGCCGGGGAGGCAGAGCGGTAACAGCTCCGCCCCCGTAAAGACGGCAACCTCTCCCCTGGCCAGGTTCTGGGCTGGCCGGCCATCGCACGTCGGTAGCTCGTTCTGCGAGAGACCCGCGGCGACGTTCACGATCGCCGTGTCCTCACCGACGGCGTGTCGAGCGATGATCCGGGTGGTACCCGGGCCCTTCGCGCTGACGACCACCGTTTTGCCAACCTCGACATCGGCGCTCGCTACCTCCGGCTTATCGCTCCTCCACTCGACCGTCTCCCCTTCCAGGATCTCGCCACGTGCGTCCAGCACATTGCCGGTTAGCTGGAGAGTGGCCGCGTGTAGAATCGTCTGCTCGTCATAGAGGACGCCTTCGGAATAGATCTGAAGACGAGCCCCCACGAGCTCAGGCCGTATACCGTCCCTGCATCCACCGACCACGAGGAGCGTGAGGAGAAGTGCCGACGATGTGCTGTCTCTTAAAAACGCCAAGTTCCCTCATGGTCTGATCGTGCCGTACGTCTGAACGATGATGCTGCCCGGTCCCTGAACCCAAACCTTCTGACCCACCTTGAACTCAGCGGGGACTGCGCTGAGGACTACCTCCTCGCCGGCCGAGGTTCTCAGCCGAGCCGTGTTGCCTGAGACGGATACAATCTCACCCATCACCACCGGACGCCCATCCACGGAGATAATCTCATAACTCGTCACCTCGATCTGCCGATCGGCGAGAGGATCGGGAGCGGGCGAAACTGGTCCCTCCACGCTGACGACGACTCCTCCCAGACGCTCGAGCTCCGGCAGAAGCGGCCCCGCCAGGCGGATGCTGCGCCCCTGCTCGGGCTGCAGCACGACCTGAATGTTCATTGGCGCCGAGCCAACGATCCGCACCGTCCCCTGCAGAGCTTCCCCACGGACACCCTCGGTCGACACCGTATCGGCCGGCGGATCCGACGGAGCGCACCCGGCGACGAGCAGAAGGCCGAGTAGAGCTATCAACCCCATCACCTGACGCGAACCACTGCGAGCCTGAGACTCCTGGGCGGAGCGACTCCGCCGGAGGTTGTGCTGATCGTGATTGTGTCGATCGGCCGGCTACTCAGCCGAATGTAAGCGACCCCACCCGCCGCCAGGTCGAGCAGCTCCTCCCGATTTGCTCCCAACGGAACAGTGCGTACACGCAGCGGGAACACACCTCGGGTGCCCGATAGCGACTGCATCACGGAGCGGAAGTGCCAACTCGGCTGCTTGTACTTCGCAGGATAAGTGGCAGCCGAGAAGGTCGCTGTGACGTGATGCGTGAAGGCGGCAATCTGCCAGTCATGCATCCAGGTCAGAGGACTGTCGTCGATCGCAGCCGCCAGATTGTTGTAGCCAGTCGCATCGTTGTCGACCAGCTCCTTCCACATCCTAGGTTCCGAATTCGGGATCCGATCTGCGGCGTAGCGAAGAAATGCCCAGATTGCCCCCCGCGTCTGAAGTGACGTTCCGTTGAGCGGCGAAGCGGTCTCCGTATCCCTCAGATAAGTGGAGTATCGGCTGAAGTTGTTCGCCTGAAACTGATCAAAGGAGACCGGAGTTCCGAAATGGAGATTCAGCCGCGTCGCATCCAGGTTGTTCCGAGGCTGGAGCTTTGACGCGGTATAGTAGGTCAGCTCCTCCGCCACGTGGCTCAGTCCCTCGTTCAGCCAGAACTCCTCGCTCCACTCCTGCAGCGCGAGCGTTCGAAGACGCCGCGACGCGTTTACCAGGTGCTGGAGCTCATGCGCGAGCACCCCCGGCGTCCGCTCCGCCACGAAGCTACGCGATCGTGAGTTCCCGTTGACCTCTCCACCCGGATCAGGCGTCAGCATGTAGAGCAGCTCACCCGAATTGCTCGTGGGACACCCTTTCAGGCCATCCCGATCGCTGGTCGGGAAAAGGTCACGAGCGAAAAAGAATCCAGCGGTGTAGCTGTCCGACTTCGGCGGCGTCATCTCATTCACCGCCCGGGTGAACATCAGGATCACCCGGCCATTTCCATCGAGATCAGTTGGTTCGCCGAAGTTCGCAGTGACCGTCGGGTAGATGACCTCGTCGAAGAGCCGCCCGAACTCCAGCAGATCTGCGGTGCTGAAGCCATTTACGGGATTCTTCTCGTCTGTCAGGACGATAGCGCGAGTGCTGACGACTGCGACCCGGGCTCTGCGCGTGATCGCATTATTGCACGTTTCCGAAGAATTGACGTTCACGTCGAGGAAGCCGCCCACAACCGGAACGGCGGCGGGGGAGATCGCGAATCGCGGCGTAGCGCTCGGGCGGCGGCTGGCGATTAGCGGCGAAAGCTCGCGCGCCTCTTTCTCTCGAAGCTGCTGGTGCAGCCTCTCGGCCGTTGTTGCTGCAGTTGAGACGCTGGGGAATAGATCCGCGCTCGTCGTCTGGGGGGCAGGGGAGGGTGCAGCTGCTGAGGTAGCCAGCTTCATCTCCACCCGCATCAACGAGCCCGAACGTGCAGCGTGCGTTGGAATGATGACGTAATCGCTTCCGCCGCGAACACATAGCTTCGGAGCCGCCGCTGCAGTCGTCGTGTAGACCTGCCCGACCGCCATGAGCAGAGCATCGTCTGCATTTGGCCCGCAGTATCCGCTGGCCGGCGGAGTGGTCAATACGGTCACAAAAATCGTGTCTGCCAGCGAGCCTGATGTCGCTATGACTCGCGTCGTCCCCTCCGCCATCCCGCGCACCATCCCGCTCCCGCTTACGCTCGCGACCGCGGGGGTCTCGCTCAGCCATTGTGCGTCTCGAGCGGACCCGGGCCGTCGGCCGCCTGTGGTTGCGGCTCGCAGCTGAACGCTGTCCCCTACAGTGATCGCAGCGTCGATCACGGGCTCCGCCTCGACCTCGATCGCGAGTGACTCGGCCATGTTCGGGCCGACTGCGGAATCTGAGCAGCTTGAAAGGACGAGAAGAAAAGGAAGGTATCGCTTCATCCGGCGCGCCCCCGGGCGCGATACTGATCGGTTGCTAACGCGGCTCGATCGCTCGAGAAGGAGGATCGTCGGGCGAAGCACCAGGCTCAACGAAAGCTCAGGTCGCCCGCTGGGAGATGTGCGGAATTCCGGGTGGTCGTCCAATCGCGGCGGTGATATCTTTCCCCGCTTGGTGGAAGGATTTGTACCACTGCACATTAAGCCGAGTTCCGATGACCGGAAGGCCCCCAAAGCGCGACTTCCTGACTATCCCAGACTTCTCTACGGAGGAGCTGGATGCGACACTCGTGCTCGCCGAGCGGATGAAGCAGGGCAGCTACACCGAGCGGTGCCTCGCCGGTAAAACGCTGGCGATGATATTCACGAAAAGCTCCACGCGTACCCGTGTCTCCTTCGAGGTCGGAACGGTGCAGCTGGGCGGACACCCACTCTTCCTCTCATCCCGCGATATCCAGCTCGGTCGAGGCGAGCCAATCAGGGATATGGCGCGCGTTCTTTCGCGATATGTCGACGGGATCATGATCCGCACCTTTGAGCACCGGGAGGTCGAGGAGCTCGCTCGCTTCTCGTCCATCCCGGTGGTTAATGGCCTCACCGATCTCGCCCACCCGTGCCAGATCATGGCCGACCTTCTCACGATGCGTCAGACGTTCGGCAACGATTTGTCCGGACTGACTGTCGCCTGGATTGGCGACGGCAACAACATGGCGAACTCCTGGCTGAACGCGGCTTACCGTTTCGGCTTCGAGCTCCGCATTGCCGTCCCCCCCGGCTACGAGCCCGATCCGGACTTCATTTCGCGCGCGCGGACCACCGCGACAATCGTAATTACCGGTGACCCCAAGGCCGCTGCCGAAGGTGCGGACGTGGTGAATACGGACGTGTGGGCGTCGATGGGCCAGGAGGAAGAGGCGGCGGAGCGGGCTCAGGCGTTCGCCAACTACTGCGTAGACGACGGGCTGATGAGTATGGCGTCCGATCGAGCGATTTTCCTGCACTGTCTTCCGGCCCACCGCGGGGAGGAAGTCACCGACTCCGTCATCGAGGGACCCAGCTCGCGAGTCTTCGACCAGGCTGAGAACCGGCTGCACGTCCAGAAGGCGATCCTCGCTCGTCTCATGGGAGGCGTCCATTGAGCCTTCTCCGCACGCCTCTATTCGAGGAGCATGTCCGGGCCGGGGGGAAGATCGTTCCCTTCGCCGGCTACGAGATGCCGGTTCAGTACCAGCCCGGGATCACCGTCGAGCACAATGCGGTTCGAACCGGTGCGGGACTCTTCGACGTCTCGCACATGGGCGAGTTCGAGGTCTCGGGGCCCAGGGCGCTGGATTTCATTCAGTACCTCACCACCAATGACGCCTCGAAGCTCGAGGTCGGCCAGGCGCAATATTCGACGCTGCCAAAGGAAGATGGTACTCTGCTCGACGACTTGATCGTCTATCGTCTCGACGGGCGATACCTGATCGTCGTCAACGCCTCGAACCGTGAGAAGGACTTCGACTGGATGTCGCAGTACGCACCGAAGTTCGATGCGAAACTGGTTGACGTCTCCGACAACTACGCACTGCTGGCTTTGCAGGGCCCTCGGGCAGCGGAGATCCTCGCGCGCCTCACGGACACTCCCCTTGATCAGATCGGCTACTATCGCTTCGCTGAAGGGTCGGTTGACGGAATGCAGGCGATCATCAGCCGAACGGGCTACACCGGTGAGGACGGCTTTGAGATCTTCCTCGGGAATGACGATGCCGCAGCGGTCTGGCGGAGAATTCTGCACGTTGGTGCGCCGGAGGGGGTGATGCCGGTCGGGCTGGGAGCGCGCGACTCGCTGCGCCTGGAGATGGGCTACGCGCTCTATGGGAATGACCTGGACGAGTCGCGGAACCCTCTGGAGGCGGGACTCGGTTGGGTCACCAAGCTGGACAAGGACCCCTTCCTCGCCGGGGATGCGCTGCGGCGGATCAAAGAGAACGGGACCTCCCAGCGCCTTGTCGGGTTCCGTCTCACCGAGCGCGGGTTCCCCCGTCACGGGTATGAGATAGCCCATCAGGGGGAGGTCGTCGGCACCGTCACCAGCGGAACGATGAGTCCCACCCTCGGCGTCGGGATCGGGATGGGCTACGTGCCCACCGCGCTCGCCGCGCCCGGAACGACGATCGACATCCTCATTCGATCTCAGCCGATCCCCGCCGAGGTCGTGCGTCCGCCATTCTACAAGTCGGGCTCGATCAAGCGATGAGGTGGCCGCTCTGCTCAGCGTGACCAGGAGATCATGAGCGAGGTCGTCGTCATCACCACCGATGATCTGGAGCCCGCCGTCAGGCTGCGCGCAGGCTTCCAGGCTGCCGGGCTACAGGTCGAGCTCCTCACCGGGGGCGAAAGCCTCGGAGACGTCGTCGGCGAGCCAGTACTCGTGATAATCACGGCCGGGATTCAGGACCGTCGTGCGGCCAGGCTTCTGGCAGAAGCGCGTGAGCGCGTGCGCCTCCCCGTCATCGGGCTCCTCGAAACTCACCAGCCCGCTACTCGCGAAACCTGCCGGTCCTTTGGCTTGGCCGAGTGCTTCAACAAGCCGATCGACATCGATGAGGTCGTGCTCGTGGCCCGTCGCACGATCGAGCGCGAGCGCCTGCGGGAGATCACCGGCATCGTCGGCGATACCGAGGTGATGGAGGAGGTTCTGGAGCGGGTCGTCCAGATTGCTGGAGTGGACTCGACGGTTCTCATCCAGGGCGAAAGCGGCACCGGAAAGGAGCTCGTCGCGCGCGGGCTTCACGCCCTCTCCCCCAGGCGTCACCGTGCCTTCATCGCGGTCAACGTTGCTGCCCTTCCCGACACCCTTCTCGAGAGCGAGCTATTCGGGCACGAGAAGGGGGCATTCACTGGAGCGGCCTCCCTCCGGAAGGGCCTGTTCGAGCTCGCCAACGCAGGCACGATCTTCCTCGACGAGATCGGGGAGATGGCGCTTACGACCCAGACAAAGCTTCTCCGCATCCTGGAGGAGCGCGAGTTCCGACGCGTTGGGGGTGAGGAGGTGCTCCGGGTAGACGTAAGGGTCATCGCAGCAACGAACCGCGATCTGCGGGAACAGGTGGAGCTCGGCGAGTTCCGGCGCGACCTTTACCATCGTCTCAATGTCCTCCGCATCATCCTCCCCCCCCTCCGTGAGCGGCGGCAGGATATCCCGCGACTCATTGACCAGTTCGTCCGGGAGTTCAGCAGGCAGCACGACCGGCCCTTCCCCGGCATCGGGCCTGATGCTCTGGAGCTGCTGGTAGAGTATTCGTGGCCAGGTAACGTCCGCGAGTTGCGGAACCTGATCGAGTCGATGGTCGTACTCGCGCATGGGCAGCCGATCCGGCGTGAAGACCTCCCCCCCGAGGTCCGGAGCGGCGGGCGTGTCGGCAGCTACCTGCCTGTACTCGTTCGCTCCCAGGCGACTTCCGAGGATCGGCCTCCAGCCTCGCCCGAGCTCGAGTTCATCCTCCGCACGATTCTCGATCTCAAGATCGACGTCGAGGATCTTCGGCGGGAGATGGACGACATTCGCTACCGGCAGCGGCCGGCGGGCATGGAAGTGCCCTTTCTCCCAGAGTTTTCGACGCTGCCGAAGAAGGATTCGGGGGAGCTGGAGCTGCCGCCGGCCGACAGCGAGCCTGAGGGCGTGGTCGTCTATCGCCCCGGCATGACGATGCAGGACATGGAGCGAGAGGCAATTACCGCCGCCCTCACCGAGGTGCGTGGCAATCGACGACGCGCAGCGGAGATGCTCGGTATCGGCGAGCGCACCCTCTACCGCAAGATCAAGGAGTTCGGCCTGGAACCCTGACCTTAACCTCCTCCACCATTGCAGGCCACCCGCCGAAATACCGCAAAGAACCGCTCCCCTCACGTCCGCAGCCCTAGCTGGCCCCAGCCGGTAACAACCCCTCTCAGTGGTTGTATCACGGTGCGCTCTTTGCACTTGCCACGGCGCTCCGGACCCCATGCCTTTCCCCTTTTCGAGCTTCAATGCCGGACAGCCACGCTCCGCCCTCCGCCGAAACCAGAACTGAGAAGGACACACTTCTCCTGGAGGTTACGCGCGGCCTCGCCAGCGGTCGTGATTCTTCGGAATTGATGCAGCGGTTGCTCACCTCAGCTGCCCGAGCCGCGGATGCTGACGGCGCTTTCCTTGAGCGCGCATATCCCGAGGTTCTCGAAGTCGAGGTCGTTGCGGTGACGGGCGAGCCGGTTCCGGAGGTCGGGCGTCGGGTTCCTTATCCGGGCTCACTTGCCGAAGAAGTAATCGAGAGAGGCCGGCCGGAGCTCCTGGATCCCGACGCACTCGGCAGCCGCGTGATGCGGGATGAGCTACAGGGCCGCTGCCAGGGTTGCAGCGGCCTGGTCGTCCCTCTCCTCTCCGACGGCGAAGCGATAGGGGCTCTGATTCTCATCCGCCTCCCGGACGCACTTCCGTTCCAGCTTGCTGATGCGGACCCGCTTCTGCCTCTGACCGACCTGGCGGCGCTCGCCATCAGCCGATTCCTGCTGCAGGAGGAGTCGGAGCGGCGTCAGCAGGCCCTTCTCGATAGCGAGCATCGCTTCCGGCTTCTCGTCTCTGCCGTTCAGGACCACGCCATCTTCATGCTGTCGCCGGTTGGCGAGGTGTCGACCTGGAATGAAGGCGCCGAGCGGATTACCGGGTACGCTGAGAATGAGGTGATCGGCAGAGACTTCCAGATCTTCTTCGCCGAGGAGGACCGCCTCGCCCAGCGCCCTGAGGAGAGTCTCGCAGCTGCTGCCACGGAGGGAAGCTGTGTTTCGGAGGTGCTGCAGAACCGAAAGGATGGCAGCCGCTTTCTCGCTCAGGTGATGATCAGGCCGATCCGCGGCGAACGCGGGAAGCTGCACGGGTTCGCCGTCGTTGTACGCGACGTGACAGAGCTGGGTCAGCTCAAGGAGGCGCAGCTGGTGGAGAGAGCCCGGTACAGGCTCCTCTACGACCAGAACCCTTCGATCTTCATCACCACCGACGAGTTCGGCGTCATCGTCAGCGCGAACGAGTTCGGGGCTGGGTATCTCGGCTACACTGTCTCCGACCTCGTCGGCCGATCCAGCCTCGAGCTGGTGTATCCGGATGATGTCGAAGCTGCGGGGGAGCACCTCGCCCGCTGCCTCGAGAACCCCGAACGAACGCACCAGCTGGAATTCCGAAAGGTCCGGAAGGATGGCACTCCACTCTGGGTCCGCGAGAATGCCCGGACTACCCGGGGACTCTCTGGAAGGCCCCTTGTTCTCAGTACCTGTGAGGACATCACCGACCGCGTTGCGGCCGAGACCGCGCTACGCGCAAGCGAGGAGCAACTCCGTCAGCTGACTGAGAACTTGCGCGAGGTCCTCTGGGTCGCGGATCCTCACTTTACCCGTCTCACCTACCTCTCGTCTGCTTTCGAGACCGTCTGGGGGCGCCCACGCTCCGAAGTGTACCAGAATGCCGCCACCTTGCTGGATCCGGTCGACCCCGCTCAGCGTGAGCAGGTGGAACGGGCACTCCATCGCATGGGCGAAGAAAGCACCGAGATCGAGTTCCCGATCCGCCGCCCCGATGGAGAGATCAGGATCATCTCGGTGCGAGGGTTCCCCGTTCGGGGTGACGGTGGGGAGGTCCAGCGGATCGTTGGTATTTCCGAGGATATAACCGAGTGGCAGAAGCTGGAGGACCGACGGAACATCCTCCTCGAGGCGGGGCGGGTATTCGCCGGCTCGATCGATTACGAGGTGACCCTGCACAACGTGGCGGAGCTCGCCGTAACGCACCTCTCCGACTGGTGCGTCATCGATCTATGTGAGGAGGGGGCGATCCGGCGGGTGGCGGTGGCGCACCGGGACCCGAGGATGGCTGATGTCGCACGCGATTACCAGCAGAAGTACCCGCCCCAGATTTCTGCCTCGAGAGGCCCTGGAAAGGTCATTCGTACAGGAGAGGCTGAACTCTTCGAGCGTATCGAGGACTCTCTTCTTCAGGGGCTCGCACTGGACGCGGAGCATCTCGCAACGATGCGGAAGCTGAACTTCGGTTCAGGCATCTCCCTGCCACTCCGAGTGGAAGATCGTGTTCTGGGGGCCATCAGCTTCCTGCTGTCCTCGGACCACAAGCACCTCGAGGATGAGGACCTGAGGACAGCTGAGCTGCTGGCGGATAGGGCAGCACTCGCCATCGACAAGGCAAGGCTTTATCAGGAAGCTAGAGAGGCTACTCGCCTTCGCGACGATGTGCTCGGTATCGTATCGCACGATCTCCGGAACCCGCTGAACACGATCCTGCTCAGTGCCGGCTTCCTGCGCGATATCGCGCGCACCGAAGGTCCGGGTACGACGAAGCAGCTCGACATCATCAAACGCGCCGCCGACCAGATGAACCGTCTGATCCAGGATCTGCTGGACGTGGCGCAGATCGAGGCAGGCGGGATTTCGGTTGAGCCCGAGCAGCAGGAAGTCGGCTCACTCATCTCGGAAGCGTGTCAGAGCTTCAAGCCGCTCGCGGAGGCTCGTGGAATAGATCTGGGCTGCTCGCTGACCGAGCCACTCCCCCGGATCGCCTTCGACCGCGACCGTCTGCTTCAGGTCTTCAGCAATCTGATCGGAAACGCGGTGAAGTTCACGCCGAGCGGTGGGTCGGTGGTGGTTAGCGCCGAGTCTGCGGGCAGCTGCGTCCGCTTCTCCGTGCGTGACAACGGAAGCGGGATCGCCGCTGAGGATCTGCCCCACCTCTTCGATCGCTTCTATCAGTCGAGGAAAACCAGGAAAGGCGGCGCGGGGCTCGGGCTGGCCATCGTGAAGGGGATCGTCGAGGCGCACCGAGGGCGCGTCACCGTCGAAAGTGAGGTTGGAAAGGGAAGCACCTTCATCTTCGAGCTGCCGGAGGTCACGGAGTAGCCGCCCTAAGGGGCTGGTTTCGCGTGAACAGGCCGCTAGCTCCCGCCTGAGCCAAACTCCTCGGCCTCACCTACTTCAACAGGGGGAGGGCCTGCCTCCGCGGCGCGCTCGATCAACGACTCCAACGCTCCCTGCAGCTCCTCCACGCCCTCGCCTGAAAGCACCGAGAACGGAATCACCTGCGCGTCGTCGACACCCAGCTGCCGGCTGATATTCTTGACGGCTTCCATCCTCTTCTGAAAGCGAAGCTTATCCGCTTTGGTCAGGACGAAAAGGACGGGCAGCTCGATCCTCGCGAGGTAGTCGATCGAGGCTTCATCATCGGCGGTGGGACCATGTCGAATGTCGATCAGCTGGACGACTCCGGTCAACGCTCTCGCATTGGCCAGGTAGCTTTCGATCACCTGGGCCCACTTCTCCCTTAGCGGCTTCGGAGCGGAAGCGAAGCCGTAACCTGGAAGATCGACCAGAATGAAAGTGCCCACGTCTGACCTGACCGTGAAGAAGTTCACCTCCTGAGTTTTACCGGGCGTTGCGGAGACACGCGCGATCGGGGAGCGGGTGCGTCCGAGAAGCCTGTTGATCAGACTCGATTTGCCAACGTTCGAACGACCGGAGAAAGCGATCTGCGGAAGGCCTGCGACGCTTGCCGGCGCGGCTTGCCCTACTTGTCCGATAGCCCCTGCAAACTCAACTGACTTTATGTGCATCATTCTCTTCCACTGAGATAATCGCATTGGCGATGTTCGGACGTAGCTAAAACCTAGCCGATCAACGACGTGGGGTGCAAACCGATCTCCGGACCGGGCTCAGGAATAATGCGATCTACCTGAAGAGCTGTTGACGCCCGGCCGAGAACCTAGTAGGATCTCTCCACACGCTTTTTCACCACAGCCAGACTTTGATGATTCGCTCCCGCTGCTGTCTCGCTTGTTGTTGTCCGCCGCCTGCGGGGGCTCTGTCGCGTCCGTGATCTTCTCACGTTAGCTGAGATAGTATCCAGATGAGACGCCCCGCTTGGTTTGAGCGGGGTTTTTGTTTTTCCAGTACTTTTCAACGGAGCAGATGATGGTCCCTGACGCGCGGGTTTCGGAGAAGTGTCGACGCTGTACCAAGGCCATGGCAACTGGATGCCCAGGGCCGATGGTAACTATGGAGCGCGTCCACTCACGAGCTGAATGAAGTGAGTCGTTCGAGCGGGTTACCATCGGCCACGGACCATCCCCGGTTCCGTGGCCGTTTTTCGTTTCCGCTTTCGCCAATCAACTACTAAAAAGCTCATCGATCCGATCGGGTCGGGCATTATCCAGGGATTTCGAGTATGAAGAAGAACAAGTTGTGGGTTTCATTCGCGGTCGCCGCGGCGGCTTTAGCGTTCGGCAACGCAGCGGTAGCGCAGGAAGCACCGGTCTCGCCAGCGAACGTCATAGAGGATGCTCCGGAAGCGCCGGTGCAGGTGCAGGGCGTCGTTGTGACGGCGCGGAGGGTTGAAGAGGTCGTTCAGGAGGTTCCGATCTCGCTTTCCGTCGTTGGCGGTGAGCTGGTTGCTGACGCAGGCGCGTTCAACGTGAACCGTCTCAAGGAGATGTTCCCCACGGTCCAGTTCTACTCGACCAACCCGCGCAACTCCTCGATCCAGATTCGCGGGCTTGGCGCGCCATTCGGCCTTACCAACGACGGGATCGAACCGGGTGTCGGTCTCTACATCGACGGCGTCTTTTACGCACGTCCTGCGTCAGCCACACTCGACTTCCTCGACGTCGAGCGCATCGAGGTTCTCCGCGGTCCGCAGGGAACGCTCTTCGGTAAGAACACCACTGCCGGGGCGATCAGCGTGACTACTCGCCGTCCGAGCTTCGTTCCTTCCACTGAGATCGAGCTGGGATATGGCACCCTCGGATTTGTACAGGCCAAGGCTTCGCTAACCGGACCGCTCTTCAGCGATAAGCTGGCGGGCCGGATCTCCTTCTCCGGGACCCAGCGCGATGGCACGATCTACAACACCAGGACTCAGGATTACGTCAACGATCTGAACAACCTCGGCGTCCGCGGGCAGCTTCTCTTCAGGCCGTCAGATGCACTCGTCTTCACTGCGGCGGTCGACCACAGCCGCCAGCGCGTCGAAGGAAGCACGCAGGTAATCGCAGGCGTCGTCCCGACTCTTCGCGCCGCTAACCGGCAGTATGCGCAGATCGCCGCGGACCTGGGCTACACCGTGCCAAGCCTCAACGCCTTTGACCGGGTGACCGACATCGATTCACCACTTCGTTCCTACCAGGACCTTGGCGGTGTCTCACTCAATGCGGATTGGTTGGTTGGCCCGGGCGTAATCACCTCTACGACTGCCTGGCGCTTCTGGGACTGGAATCCTTCGAACGACCGAGATTTCATCGGTCTCCCGATCACCACGATCTCGTCAGGCACCTCCAAGCAGCGTCAGCTGACGCAGGAGATCCGCTACGCCGGTGATCTTTCCCGGAGGATCAACTTCCTCGTAGGCGCGTTCGCATATCGCCAGGGCATCGACTCAGATCCAGTGATCAAGCAGGAGCATGGCGCAGCGGCTGCTCGCTTCCTCCTCTCGCCTAGCGCGAATGCGGCGACGCCCGGGCTGCTGGATGGGTATGGCTTCGACCAGTACCTCGTGTTCCGGAACGTCAGTGCAGCCCTGTTCAGTCAGCTGGAGATCGAAGTTACCGATCGACTCCGTCTCCTCCCGGGCATTCGCTACAACTACGATCAGAAGGACGTCGATTTTGATCAGCAGGTTTACGGCGGCCTTCAGACGAGCAACGCCGCTCTGAACGCGCTGAAGCGGTCGATTCTCGCTCCTCAGGCGTACACGGCTGACGTCAGCGACACCAACGTCTCCGGCCAGCTCTCGGTTGCGTACCGCTTTGGTCGCGCCATCAACACCTATGTCACCTACGCTACCAGCTTCAAGTCGGTCGGCTTGAACCTTAATGGGGTTCCAACCGACGCAGCGGACCAGCCGGTGCTTTCCGCGGCGACGGTGAAGCCGGAGGATGTACGCCACACCGAGGTGGGATTCAAGACAGAGCCGTTCTCAGGGACGACGCTGAACCTGAACGCCTTCAACACCGACATTCGCGACTTTCAGGCGCAGGTCGTGAACGCCGGCGTCGGCGTGCTCCGCGGCTACCTCGCAAACGCCGAGAGAGTCAGGGTTCGCGGTCTAGAACTCGACGGAACCATCCGTCCTGCCGAAAGCTTCTACTTCTACGGCTCTGCGGCGTACACGGACGGACGCTACGTCTCCTTCGCGGACGCCCCGCCCCCGTTGGAGGAAACTGGTGGCCCGCAGGTGAAGGATATCTCCGGCTCGCGTCTGCCGGGCCTCTCGAAGTGGGCGCTCTCCGCTGGCGGCGAGCACGCAACGCCCGTGGGGGCCCTGGGTGGGGGCGGTCAGCTGTTCGCGGGATTCGACGGAAGCTACCGGTCTGACTTTTCGTCCAGCTCAACTGCGTCGGCGTACCTGGTGGTGCCGGGCTACACGCTGCTGAACGCGCGAGCGGGGGTCAGGTGGGATGATCGGCTCAGCATCTCCGTCTGGGCGAGAAATCTTCTCGACGAGCAGTACTTCGAGCTGCTCTCCGCCACGCCTGGCAACACGGGCCTTTACGTTGGCCAGCCGGGAGATGAGCGGACGCTCGGCATTTCCCTTAGATGGAATCCGTGAGTAAGATATCCGGCTGAGTCCGATTTGAGTGTGGATGCACACGGCCCCTAGTCGCCGTGTGCATCCGTCGTTGAAGATCGAAATAGGCAGAGCTCGGCCACTTAGGCCACTACATACATCGGGGGCTACGACGATGATCAGGCACTTCAGGCAATTCAGATGGCTCGCGCTACCCGCAGTGATGCTGCTGGCGGGTTGCGGCGGCGGTGACGGCGAGGGTGGTGCGGGCGAGGCGGCGGCGGGCGGCGATGTGACCCTCCTCAACGTTTCTTACGACCCGACGCGGGAGTTGTACACGGAGTTCAACGCCGCCTTCACGGCCCATTGGCTCGCGCAGACCGGCCAGACAGTGACTGTGGAGCAATCCCACGCCGGCTCGGGCAGCCAGGCGCGTGCGGTCATCGACGGGTTGCAGGCCGACGTGGTTACCCTCGCCCTCGCATACGACATCGATGAGATCGCGACTCGCGCACAGCTTATCGATCCGGGCTGGCAGCAGCGCCTGCCGAACAACAGCGCCCCCTATACTTCCACGATCGTCTTTCTCGTCAGGAAGGGGAACCCGAAGGCCATCAGGGATTGGGGGGATCTCATTCGCGAGGATGTCGAGGTGATCACGCCCAATCCGAAGACTTCCGGCGGGGCCCGCTGGAACTACCTCGCAGCGTGGGGATACGCCCTGCGTCAGCCAGGTGGAAGCGAAGCAACCGCGAAGGACTTCGTTACCCGTCTCTTCCGCAACGTCCCGGTGCTCGATAGCGGTGCGCGTGGCGCGACCACTACATTCGTGCAGCGCGGCATGGGCGACGTTCTACTCGCTTGGGAGAACGAGGCTTACCTCGCGGTCAACGAGCTGGGCCCGGACCAGGTGGAGATCGTAGTTCCGTCCGTCAGCATCCTCGCGGAGCCGCCGGTCGCCGTCGTCGACAGCAATGTAGACAAGAAGGGCACCCGCGCCGTCGCTGAGGCGTATCTGCAGTACCTCTACTCCGATGAGGGGCAGCAGATCGCCGCTCGGAACTACTATCGGCCGCGCAACGAGGCGATCGCGGCCCAGCACACGGCGCAGTTCGGGAACGTGACGCTCTTTACGATCGACGAGGTGTTCGGCGGGTGGCAGAGCGCGCAGAGGACACACTTCGCCGATGGTGCCGTTTTCGATCAGATCTATCAGCCCGGCGCCTGAGGAACTCGCTTAGATGAAGTCGGCTTTTCGGCAGCACACGGTTCTTCCGGGCTTCGGAATAACGCTGGGCGTTACCATCTTTTATCTCAGCATCATAGTCCTCCTTCCGCTCGGAGGACTGGTGCTGACGACGTCTACGATGGGATGGGGGGCGTTCCAGGAGACCGTTCTGGATTCGCGTGTGCTCGCTGCCTTCCGCCTCACCTTCGGAGCTTCCCTCGCTGCGGCGCTGATCAACGCAGTGTTCGGCTCGATCGTGGCCTGGGTGCTGGTTCGCTACCGGTTCCCAGGCAAGCGGGTGGTGGATGCGATGGTCGATCTCCCATTCGCGCTGCCAACGGCCGTTTCGGGGATCGCCCTGGTTACGATCTTCGCCAGTAACGGAATGGTGGGGCGCTGGCTGGATCCGCTCGGTATCGAGGTGGTTTATACGTGGTTCGGAATCGTGATCGCCCTGACCCTGATCGGACTTCCGTTCGTGGTCCGAACCCTCCAGCCAGCCTTGGAGGATCTGGAGGCTGAGCTGGAGGAGGCGGCGGCGAGTCTCGGTGCAGGACGCATTGAAATTTTCCGCCGCGTTATCATGCCCACGGTTTTGCCGGCGTTGCTTACCGGATTCTCGATGGCCTTTGCGCGCGCCATCGGTGAATACGGGTCGGTCATTTTCATTGCCGGCAACATGCCGATGCGTACCGAGATCGCCCCGCTTCTTATCGTCATCAAGTTGGAGCAGTACGACTACGCAGGCGCCACGGCGATCGCGGTCGTCATGCTCATCGTTTCCTTCGCCATGCTGCTGGTGATCAACCTGCTGCAGTGGTGGAGTCGTCGGTACCAGATCAAGGCGGGAGGCTGAGATGGCTGGAGCTGTAGCCATGCGGAAGCCGCCGACGGTTGTGCAGGCGACGGGCGCGACGGAAGAGCCGACCTGGGTGCGCCGCCTTCTGATCGGGACCGCGCTGCTCTTCCTCGGCATCTTCCTCTTCCTGCCCCTCCTCTCGGTCTTTTCCGAAGCCTTCAGCGGGGGCGTCGGCCTCTATCTCGAGTCGATTACCCAGCCCGACGCGCTCGCTGCGATCAAGCTGACCTTGTTGGTAGCGGCGATAGCAGTCCCGCTCAATACGATCTTTGGCTTGTGCGCCGCGTGGGCGATCGGGAAGTTCGAGTTCCGGGGCAAGCAGCTCCTCATCACGCTGATCGACCTGCCGTTCGCCGTCTCTCCGGTGATCTCGGGATTGATCTACGTTCTGCTCTTCGGCCTCCAGGGACGCTTCGGCCCCTGGCTGAGAGAGAATGACATCCAGGTGATCTTCACGGTGACGGGGATCGTGCTGGCGACGATCTTCGTTACCTTTCCCTTTGTAGCACGCGAGCTCATCCCGCTGATGGAGGCGCAGGGCAACGAGGAGGAGCAGGCCGCGCGGGTTCTCGGGGCCAGCGGATGGCAGACCTTCTGGCGGGTCACACTTCCCAACGTGCGCTGGGGGCTCCTCTACGGGGTGATCCTCTGCAACGCGCGAGCAATGGGAGAGTTCGGCGCGGTCTCCGTGGTATCGGGCCACATCCGCGGTCGAACTACGACAATGCCGTTGCAGGTGGAGATCTTATACAATGAGTACAACTTCGTCGCGGCTTTTGCCGTTGCGACGCTGCTGGCCTTGCTGGCCCTGGTGACGCTGGTCGCCAAAAGCCTCATCGAGTGGCGGACAGGTCACGCAACGGACAAGGGTCGAGGAGCGCAGATATGAGTATCACAGTAAGGAACATCACAAAGTCCTTCGGGAGCTTCGTTGCACTGAACGACGTCAGCCTCGAGGTCCCGAGCGGCGAGCTCGTGGCTCTCCTTGGCCCGTCGGGTTCCGGAAAGACGACTCTGCTTCGGATCATCGCGGGGTTGGAGCAGCCCGATCCCGGCAGCGGCATGATCCTGTTCAAGGATGAGGACGTCGCGAGTCGCCCGGTTGGTGATCGCCAGGTTGGGTTCGTCTTCCAGCACATGACGGTGTTCTAGAACGTCGCCTTCGGCCTCATGGTCCAGCCCCGCAGCGTCCGGCCGTCGAAGAAGGAGATCAGTGACCGCGTTCACAATCTTCTTGGCCTGGTTCAGCTCGACTGGCTTGCCGACCGCTATCCGAACCAGCTTTCGGGTGGTCAGCGTCAGCGCATCGCTCTTGCGCGCGCTCTGGCGGTGGAGCCGAAGGTGCTGCTGCTCGACGAGCCCTTTGGCGCCCTCGATGCGAAGGTTCGAGTCGAGCTCCGGCGCTGGCTGCGCCGCCTCCATGACGAGATCCACATCACCAGCGTCTTCGTCACCCACGACCAGGAAGAGGCCCTCGAGGTTTCCGATCGGGTCGTCGTGATGGATCACGGGAAGATCGAGCAGGTGGGAACGCCGGAGGAAGTTTACAACCACCCGGCCACGCCTTTCGTTTACCACTTTCTCGGGACGGTGAACCGCTTCCACACGCGACTCGAGGAGGGAAGGGCATTCACCGGCGACACCGAGCTTGTCATTCCGGATCTGGGTGACCACCTGGAAGAGGCAATCGGATATGTCCGTCCCCACGAGATCGAGATTGTTCGGACCTCGGATGATCGCGCCGGGATCCCCGCCAAGGTGGTATTCGCCAACTCCGCCGGCCCAGTGGCGCGCGTCGAGCTGGAGCGGACCGGAAGCGGCGAGCTCATCGAGGTCATCCTTCCTCGGGAGCGCTACGACGAGCTGCGCCTGCGGGCCGGTGAGAACGTGTTCCTGATACCGCGCCGTGTCCGCCTTTTCCCGGTGGAGAACCAGACTGGTGCCCGCCCTTCCAAGGATCCCCGCGTCGCTGCCGCGGGCCGCGCAGCAGGAGACAGGCCCTAGGGGAGCTATCAGCTATCAGTTGTCAGCCTTTGCGGCTTGCGCGCTGGGATGGCCGGGAGCGGGGCGGGCAAAGGTTGAAATGAGGAGGAGGCCCGCATCGGGGATGCGGGCCTCCTCCTTTTTTGGGCGAACCAGCACCAGTTACCATCTGGTATCTGGCATCCGGTATCCTGTTCCTTCCCCTCTACGCTTCCTTCTTCTGCTTCGGCTCGGCAGCGAGAATGAGGAGCGGGGGGATGCCGTCGGTGATGCTTTCGGGGGTGACGACCACCTCGCGAACGTCCGGCCGCGATGGGATGTCGAACATCACCTCGCACATCACCTCCTCGATGACAGCGCGGAGACCGCGTGCGCCGGTGCCTCGCTCCAGCGCCTTGCGCGCGATAGCCCGTACGGCGGCGGGATCGAACGTGAGGCCGACCCCCTCCATCGCGAGGATCTTCCGATACTGCTTGATGATTGCGTTCTTCGGCTCCGAAAGGATCCGCACGAGCGCGCCCTCATCCAGGTTGTCGAGCGTGACTACGACCGGAAGACGGCCGACAAGCTCCGGGATGAGACCGAACCTCAGCAGATCTTCCGGTTCCACGTTGTGGAACGGGTTCTTCTCATCCGTGAGGACGGTTTCCGACCCGGGCACCGCAAACCCGATCTGCTGACGACCCATCCGGGCCTCAACGATCTTCTCGAGGCCGTCGAACGCCCCGCCGCAGATGAAGAGGATATCGCGGGTGTTGATCTGGATATACTCCTGCTGCGGATGCTTCCGGCCACCTTGGGGCGGGACGGAAGCAGTGGTGCCCTCGAGGATCTTCAGCAGGGCCTGCTGAACCCCTTCACCCGACACATCGCGCGTGATCGACGGGTTCTCGCTCTTCCGGGCGATCTTGTCGATCTCGTCGATATAGATGATGCCGCGCTCGCACTCACCCACGTTGAAGTCCGCAGCCTGCAGCAGACGAACGAGGATGTTCTCGACGTCCTCGCCGACATAACCCGCTTCGGTGAGCGTCGTCGCGTCTACGATCGTGAAGGGAACCTGAAGAGTCCGCGCGAGGGTCTGAGCCAGAAGCGTCTTACCGACACCCGTCGAACCGATGAGCATGATGTTCGACTTGTCGAGCTCGACATCCTCACCCAGCGAATTGTGCGGGTGGCGCTGAACGCCTTCCGTGGGGAAGGTGCCGGTGACGCGCTTGTAGTGGTTGTAAACCGCTACCGACAGCCAGCGCTTCGCCTCATCCTGCCCGATGACATACTGGTCGAGCGCGTCCTTGATCTCCCTCGGCGTCGGCAACGGCGTCGGGGTATTCGCCGCTTCCTTTTCCTCTTCCTCCGCGAGGATCTCGTTGCATAACGAGATGCACTCATTGCAGATGTAAACGGAAGGTCCAGAGATGAAACGCTTCACAGCGTCCTTGGACTTTCCGCAAAAGGAACAGCGAAGATGCTTGTCGCTCGCCATAGACTTCAACCGCCGATGGGGGAAATGCCGCCTGCCGACGCGATCACCCGAATTATCCGTTGCTCGAATCCGACATCCGGGGATCTCATCTGGTTCATCCTGATTGCTGATAGCAGATCGCTGATAGCTTTCTCAGTCACCAGTCTCGGCTTCTTCGTGCCGAACCTCCAGTACCTCCCCGCGCCGAGTTATGACGTGGTCGATCAGTCCGTACTCCTTCGCCTCCTCGGGCGACATGAACCGATCACGATCGAGGTCCCGATTGATCTGAGCGACCGACTGCCCGGTGTTCTCCGCCTAGATCTCGTTGAGGCGCTCGCGGAGGTACAGGATCTCCTTTGCCTGGATCTCGATGTCGGCCGCATTGCCCTGCGTACCACCGGAAGGCTGATGAAGCATGATCCGGGAGTTGGGGAGGGCATAGCGCTTACCTTTCGTACCGGCCGCCAGAAGGAATGATCCCATGCTGGCCGCGATACCCATACAGTAAGTGTTAACCGGCGATTTTAGGAAGGACATCGTATCGTAGATCGCCAGCCCCGCATAAACCGACCCGCCCGGTGAATTGATGTAGAGGAAGATATCCTTGCCCGGGTTGTCCGCTTCGAGGAAGAGAAGCTGGGCGATGATTACGTTGGCTACGTCATCGTTGATCGGGTTGCCCAGGAACACGATGCGGTCCATGAGCAGCCGGGAGAAGATGTCGTACGAGCGCTCCCCACGGCTCGACCTTTCGATCACATACGGCGCGTACAGTGGCATTCAGGACGTCCCTTCTATCGTAGATGCGTTAGAGCTCGTGAGGGAGGTCTGTCGTCAAACAGACTCGCCACCGGCACCGAGAAAACAGGATCGCGCATGAAAAGGCAAGAAGTGCACAGCTGCGCGACCCCTCGGGTGTTCTAGGAGACAGTACTCTGCGATTTGAGGAACTCGAACACCTTCTCCTCGGTGATCTCGCGCTCCAACACCTCGAGCTGACCGCTCTTCTCCAACTCGATCCAGACCTCGCTCGGGGTGCGGCTGTGTCGCGTCGCCAGCGTTTCCACCCGCTCATCGATCTCATCCTGAGAGGCACGGAGCCCCTCCTGCTCGGCGATTCTTTCCACGATGAGCGTCCGCTTCAACCCCCACTCCGCCTGTGGCTTGAGGCTTTCACGAAGCTGCCCGAAGCGCTCGTCTTCTTCCGGCGAGCGCTGGCGGCGCGGCCTCCGCTCGTCGCCCTCGCCGAGCATGTAGTCGAGGTAACGGTCCAGCATCGATCGCGGGGCCTCGAAGGGATTCGCCTGAAGGATCTGATCCACGATCTGACGGCGGACCTCGGTCTCCGAGCGCTGAACTGCGTCTTCCTTCAGATCGCTCTCGATCCGCTCCCGAAGCGCCTGGACTGAGTCGAACTCGCCTAGCCCCTTGGCGAACTCGTCAGTGATCTCAGGGAGAACCTTCCTGCGGGTTTCCTTCACGGAGATGTGCAGCTTCTGCTTCTCGCCCCGCCGGCTCTCCTCAGGGAAGTCCTCCGGGAACGCGACCTCGAATTCCCCCTCCTCACCCTCTGCGAGAGTGAGGATCGCAGCTTCGACGTCAGGAATCGCCTGGTCTTCGCCGATGACGATGCGGTAAGAGCGGGCCTCCTCGGCTGCCGCACCGGAGTCATCGAAGGCGGTGATCTCGACGAGAACCTGGTCGCCGTATTCAGGCCGCTTCCCCTCTTCGAGCGGCTCCCAGGTGCCGCGCTCGTCGCGCAGGCGGTCGAGAACATTCGAGATCTCCTCTTCGGCGATCTCGGCGGAGGGGCGGGTCGCGGTGAAGCCGGAAAGCTCCTTCAGCTTTATCTCGGGCTTGACCTCGACCTCGACCTCAAACGTCATCTCGGCGCCCTTGTCGTACTTGATGTCGTCGACCTTACCCTGTGCGATCGGCGTGATGCCGGAAGACTCCAGCGCCTCGCGATAAGCCTCCTGGATCAAACGGTCGATCGTCTCCTGATCGATCGAGGGCCCGAACCGCTGCTCGACGACCTTCGCGGGGAGTTTGCCCTTGCGGAAGCCAGGGAGCCGCATGCCCTTCGCAGCCTGCTCAGCCACCCTTCCTCGCGTTCGTTGAACCCGGTCGGCGGAGACAGTGATGGAGAGACGCCGGGTCCACGAGGAGCCCTCTTGGACGTCGATCTTCAGGTCGGTCGTATTGGAAGCCATCAAAGAAACGTGAGAGAAATTTTCAACCTGGACGTGATGCGAAAGGGGGGATTCGAACCCCCACGGCCGAAACCACTGGTTCCTAAGACCAGCGCGTCTACCATTCCGCCACTTTCGCTCCGGAGCAACGTGCAAATATAGACCTCAGCAGAGGTCATGGTCAACCAAGCGCCGGGCCGGCAAGCGGAGCAAAACAGAGGGAGCGCCCCGCCTGAGCGGGAGCGCTCCCCACGCGCCTCGGGCGCTTCACGGCAGGAGGATTAATTCCGCAGCCGCACGTTTACAATGCGCTGGTCACCGTTTGGACTGGCGAGTACCAGCGAGACGACACTGCGCGGAGCCTTTTCGCGAATCAGCCGCTCGAACTGCGGCACTTCGCTCACCGGCTGACCGTCGACCTGCACGACCTTGAAGCCCTCGAAGTCGAAGCGCTCAGCCAGCGGGCTGGATGATTCCACTTCCTGAATCACCACGCCTCCGGGGTTCGGGTAGCCGAGAGTCTCCGCGAGCTCGGTGGAGAGCGGCGCGACGCTGACGCCGAGGCGTCCACTGGTAGCGGCGGGGGCGGACGCTGTCGAGGCCGTCGCCACAACCGGCGGAGCGTCGGACTCGATCAGCTGCACATCCAACGACCGCCTGTCCCCGTACCGGATCACGTCGAGCCGAACCTCATCCCCGGGGCGATGGCTGGCAATGATGCGCTGCAGCTCGTTGACTCGCCGCACAGGCTCCCCATCTACAGCCACGATCACGTCGCCCTGACGCAGCCCAGCTCGCTCGGCCGGGGTGTTGGGTCGAGTGAACGCCTGCACAACGGCGCCGGCGACCGACGGGAGCCCGAAAGCTTCAACGTCCTCAATGAACACCTCGTTGATCGAGACCCCCAGAAGGGAGCGGCGCCACCTTCCATAGCGAATCAGATCGTCAGCGACGTGGCGCGCGAGGTTTATCGGCACGGCGAAGCCATAGCCAGCCGAGAGGCCGGTGTTGGAAGCGATCGCCGTGTTCATCCCGACCACTTCACCCCTGATATTGACCAGCGGACCACCCGAGTTGCCGGGGTTGATCGCTGCGTCAGTCTGGATGAACGACTCGACCGCCAGCGCGGAGAGGTTCGGATCCTCGATGCTGGAGCCGATGATGTTGATGCTGCGGTCCTTCGCGCTTACGATACCAGCAGTGACGGTGAAATCGAGACCCAGCGGATTGCCGATCGCCAGCACCCACTCGCCTACCCTGATCGCGCTTGGGTCTCCAATGCGAACGGTCGGAAAGTTGTCGCCCTGGATGCGAATGACCGCTACGTCGGTGGTGGGATCACGGCCGACCAGCTCCGCCCGATACTCGCGGCGGTCCATCGTCACCACGTTAATCACGTCCGCATCTGCAACGACGTGATTGTTGGTAACGATGTAGCCGTCTTCGCTGATGATGAATCCCGTTCCGCCGGCGCGCTGCGGCTCGTGCTCCATGCGCTCGCGGAACAGGTCGCGGAACTGTTCAGGCACTCCGTCCGGAATGCGCCCGTCCGCATCCGCCCGCGGCGCCCGCTCGGTGCGGATGCTGACAACCGCAGGAGTCACTGATTCAGAGATCGAAATGAACGATTCGCTTAGCTCTGCCAGCGGCTGCACCTCCTGGGAGGACGGAGCTGCCTGAAACGCATTGAGGTCGGCAGTCCACTCCAGCCCCGAGGCCAGAAGCAGCCCGCCAACGAAGGAGGCGGCGGTGATGCCAATCACTCTGGCTTTTGCGCGTACTGGATCGAGCATGGTTTTACTCATCTTCCGGGGTGTAGCGTAGGCCCGTAACACTTCTCTGCTGTACCTGCACGGCTCCGGGGCGTTCCCCGTTCCGTCCCATACCTGCTGCCTTTTGTCCCTGGACGACGGCTCCCCGGTCCTCCGAAGAAAACCGGGGAGCGCGGCCTGAACCTGACTGGGTCCTACTTCTCGTCCTCGACGATTTCGTAGTCGGCCTCGACGACATCCTCATCTGCAGCACTGCTGGCGCGTGCTGTCGCGTCGTCTGCAAATCCGGCTCCGGCAGTGGCTCCACCGCTGAACCCGGCGTCACCTGCATCGCCGGCCGATGCGGACTGCTGCGCGTACATCTGAGCGCCGGCGGCGCTGTACGCCTGCTGCAGCGCTTCCGAAGCAGCGTTGATCTCCGCGACATCGCTCTGCTTCAGCGCCTTCCGTGCGCGCTCGACAGCTCCCGTGAGGTTCTCCTTTGTCGTCTGATCGAGCTTCTCGTCCCACTCCTTGACGTTCTTCTCCACCTCGTATGTGAGCGCGTCAAGGCGGTTGCGCGTCTCCACCTCTTCACGACGCCGCTTGTCCTCGTCCGCATGCGCCTCCGCGTCCTTGACCATCTTGTCGATGTCCTGATCGGACAGCCCGCTCGAAGCCTCGATGCGGATCTTCTGCTCCTTGTTCGTCGCGCGATCTTTCGCTGAGACGTTGAGGATGCCGTTGGCGTCGATGTCGAAGGTTACCTCGACCTGGGGAACACCGCGAGGTGCCGGCGGAATTCCCGTAAGCTGGAATTTACCGATCGTCTTGTTGTACATCGCCATCTCGCGCTCACCCTGGAGCACATGGATCTCGACGGTAGTCTGATTGTCCTCGGCGGTCGAGAACACCTCGGTCTTGCGGGTCGGGATCGTCGTGTTCCGCTGGATGAGGTGGGTCATGACTCCACCGAGCGTCTCGATTCCGAGCGAGAGCGGGTTCACGTCGAGAAGGAGTACGTCCTTCACGTCGCCGGCGAGCACGCCACCCTGGATCGCGGCTCCAATCGCTACCACCTCGTCCGGGTTCACACCCTTGTGAGGCTCCTTGCCGAAGAAAGTCTTGACGACTTCCTGGATCTTCGGAATTCGGGTCGAGCCCCCTACCAGAATCACCTCATCGATGTCCTCGGGCTTCAGGCCTGCATCGTTCAGGGCCTTCTGCATGGGCGGAATCGTCCGCTGAACGAGGTCATCGACCAGCTGCTCGAACTTGGCACGAGTGAGGGTGACGTTGAGGTGCTTCGGCCCTTCCTGCGTCGCGGTGATGAAGGGGAGGTTGATGTCGGTCGAGGCGGTGGTCGAAAGCTCCATCTTCGCCTTCTCGCCGGCCTCCTTGAGGCGCTGCAGAGCCATCGCATCCTTTGACAGATCGATGCCCTGGTCCTTCTTGAACTCCTCGACGAGCCAATCGATTACGCGCTGGTCGAAGTCGTCACCACCGAGGTGCGTGTCGCCGTTGGTCGCCTTCACCTCGAAGACGCCGTCGCCGAGCTCCAGCACCGAAATGTCGTACGTACCACCGCCCAGGTCGTAGACGGCGATCTTCTCGTCCTTCTTCTTGTCTAGACCGTATGCGAGCGCAGCGGCAGTCGGCTCGTTGATGATTCGGAGCACCTCGAGACCGGCAACCTTGCCTGCGTCCTTGGTGGCCTGGCGCTGAGCGTCGTTGAAATAGGCAGGTACCGTGATCACTGCCTGATCGACGCTGTGGCCGAGGTAGTCCTCCGCGGTCTGCTTCATCTTCTGCAGGATCATCGCGGAAATCTCCGGCGGCGAGAACAGCTTGTCCCCCGAGTTCGGCACCTTCACCTGGGCGAGCCCGTTGGCGCCGGAGACAACCTCGTAAGGAACGTTCTTCTCCTCAGACTTCACTTCCGCTTCCTTGCGGCCCATGAAGCGCTTGATCGAGAAGATCGTGTTCTTCGGATTCGTAATCGCCTGACGACGTGCAACCTGCCCTACCAGCCGCTCTCCGTCTTTGGCAAATGCGACTACCGAAGGCGTCGTCCGGCCACCCTCCGCGTTCGGAATAACAACGGGGTCTCCGCCTTCCATGACGGAAACGACCGAGTTCGTAGTACCCAGATCAATCCCGATGACCTTGGCCATGGGTTCTCCTTACTTGTCTGACACGTGAAAAGGACTCGCAGCACTCTCTCGAATGCCCGAGTTGGCGGGCTTGAGGGGTGCAACGCATGTGCCACCTACAGGGGGTGTTTTCCTGCGAAAACGGCAGGTAAATAGCCACGATGGCGCATGTTGGCAGCTGCCGAAACTGCGCGATACGAGAGGCCTGCGCCGCGGGCGGGCAATTCCAATGTAGGCAGTCGATGCCGCAACAGGAGCCTGCGCCAGAATCGCTCGGTACAATGGCCTCTATCGGCCTTTCTCCTGGTTGATTCAGAGGGGGTGGTGGCGGGCGGAGCCTCGACTACATATATCGGCCAATTGTTTCCGAGCTTCAGCTTCGGGTCGACAGCTTTTGAGGTCGGCCTTGATGCGGCTTCCGGACCGCTAAGCAAACAGGTCGAAGCAACCATGCACGAGATTGATGCAGCCCTCGACTATCTCAGAAGTCGCGTCGTCAGAGAACCTAAAGTCGCCCTGATTCTTGGGTCAGGCCTTGGAGCAGTCGTCGAGGAGGTGGAAGAGGCGATCCGGGTCCCGTATACCGGGATTCCGGGCTTCCCGCACTCAACTGTGGTGGGACACGCGGGAGCGTTCGTCTTCGGCAATCTCGGCGGAGTGGACGTAGTAGTGATGGCTGGTCGTTTCCACCTGTATGAGGGATGGGCGGCAGCCGACGTCGAATTACCTGTGTCAGTCATGGCCGCTCTCGGTGCAACTCACCTGATCGTTACCAATGCCGCAGGCGGGATCCGGGTTGGCACCAGGCCCGGAGAGTTGATGCTGATCGGCGATCACATCGATCTTATGCGGGAAGGAGCGGTCGAGAGCTACGTCCGCTCCGGAGGTGAGACAAACCATGCCCCTGTAGACTGCTATTCGTCCGAGTACCAGCAGCTGGCGCTGGAAGTGGCGGCGGAGCTGGGAATCGGCCTCTTCCCCGGCACATACGCGGGAATGCTCGGGCCGAGCTTCGAAACGCCGGCTGAGATACGGATGCTGGGAAGGATGGGAGCAGACGCGGTAGGGATGTCGACCATCACCGAAGTCATTCCTGCAGCCGGCCTGGGAATGCGCGTGCTTGGGATCTCCTGCGTGACGAATGCCGCAGCAGGCATCTCACATGAAAAGCTAACTCATGCCGAAGTGCTGGAAGCCGGCGCAGAAGCGAGCCAGCGCCTGGGCAAGCTGCTCATGGGAATCATCGCCCGGACCCCCTGAAGCTGCTGCAGGCGTAGTCAGGCCGTTGAGCTCGCTTCGGCCATGTGGTTCAGCGGCCCATGCCCCCGCCCAAGCCCCGGAGCAGTGCGCAACGCCGCTTGCAGGTAGCTGAGCCCGTCTTCGACGGAGCGGTGAAGGCCCCGGCCGAAAGCCAGCCCTGCCGCGATAGCAGCCGAGAGCGTGCAGCCGGTGCCGTGAGTGCTCGTCGTGTCGAGCTTCGGCCTCCGCCACTCGCGCATCTCTGTCCCGTCGAAGAGCAGGTCCACGATCTCGTGGCCCGGGAGATGACCACCCTTCATCAGCGCCGCTTCGGCGCCCATTTCGACGAGCAGCCTCGCCGCCTTGCGCATCCCCTCCACATCGGAGATCTCAAAGCCCGCCAGAATTGCTGCTTCGTCGAGGTTCGGCGTGACGAGGGTCGCCAGTGGCAGGAGCCTCTTCCGGATCGCCTGCTCAGCATCAGCAGCGAGCAGCCTGTCGCCACTCGTAGCGACCATGACGGGATCGAGCACGAGCTGCTTGAGCTCTTCATCCTCGATCGACTCCGCAACCGCTCGAACCAGCTCCGCCGTGGCGAGCATTCCTGTTTTGAACGCGCGTGGGTGGAGGTCCTCCGCCACAGCACGGATCTGTGCACGGACGATCTCGATTGGCACCGGGTGGATTGCCGTCACACCGAGGGTGTTCTGCGCAGTGATCGCGGTAATGGCGCTCGTACCGAAGGCGCCGAACGCCTGAAAGGTTTTGAGGTCCGCCTGAATGCCCGCGCCGCCGCCGGAATCCGAGCCTGCTATGGTCAGAACGACAGGTGGCGTCACGACGCTTCCTCGCCTTCCCCTACCATCTCGCCCGTCGCCTCGTCCGTCCCGTTCCCTGCAGCACGCGCGACCAGCACCTTGAAGGCCTGGAAAGCTTCGAGGTCGAGCTCCTGGAGCTGCGCCTCCTCTCCCGTGAGTCGCTCGATGTTCTCCTGCGCGTCGACTATCCGGGCGGCGGTAAGCGGGTGCGTCGAGAAAAGGGTCTCCATCGGGCCGATGCTGCTACTGTCAGCCTCCTCTTCCTCCTCCAGAAGCTTCTGCAGGAGAGTGATGATCCCTTCCGGAGCGGCTCCTGCTCGGAGCAGGTAACGAACGGCCAGTCTGTCCGCCTCTTCCTCGTCGCTCCTCGAGTGCTGGGCCGACCATAGAAGGTTTGCAAGCTGCAGCGAATTCTCGCGCAGCAGCGTCGGCTCACCGCCGAGAATCGTGTTGTAGAGGACGTTCACGAGGGACCCCGTCCGCAGGTGACGCTGCAGCTTCTGCACTCCATGCCGCGCAGCAACATGGCCAATCTCGTGGGCGAGGACCCCGGCGAACTCCGCACCGTCTTCCGTCCGCTCGATCAACCCGCGGGTGAGGTACACGTGCCCGCCGGGGAGCGCGAAGGCGTTTACGATATCCGTATTGATGATGTAGAAACGGTAATCGAGATCAGGCCGCTCGCTGACCTCCGCCAGATTGCCACCGATGGAGGAGACGTAAGCCTGGAGAAGAGGGTCCTCGACTAGCGGCAGGTGCGGATTGACCTCGGCCGCCATCGTATTGCCGATCTCCTGCTCGCGCTCCTCTGAAATGCAGGCCGTAGCCAGAAGAAGGAAGAGAAGCAACAGAAGTCGCTTCTCTGCCTCCACCGCCCATGAACGCGACCGCGGCACCCGACTACAGGCGGGTGCCGCGGTCGTTCCCTCGAGTTTCCGTTCTGACGTCACTTCTATCCTAAAGCCTTACACGGCTACGGAAGTCGTTGTAGGCCTGATTATTAGTCGTGAGGTTCTCCAGCGAGCTCGCTGGAATTGACAAGATTGCAGCCCGTGTGTTGTCGATCCGCTCCTGAGTGGTCGGGTGCGTCGAGAACCACTGCGCTACGCCGCTCGGATTGCTCTGACGCTCCGCCATCAGCGTCTCGAACATTGTGACCAATCCCTGCGGGTGGATGCCGCTGGCTATCAGGTAGCCAATTGCAGAGGCGTCCGACTCCCTTTCTGCGTCCCGGCCGTATCCCGCAAACACCGCGGTGCCGATTCCCTGGATCCCAACCTGCTCGACGCCTGACGGATTGCGCCCCAACAGCACCCCGTAGATAACCGCCAGTCCCGTCTCAGCGTTCTGCGCCCGCTGAAGCTGGGTAATCCCGTGCCGATGCACCACATGGCCAATCTCGTGCGCCAGCACTCCTGCAAATTCCGACAGCGTCGACGCGCGATCGATCAGGCCGCGGTTCACATAAATGTGACCACCGGGAACCGCGAAGGCGTTCACCTCCGGAGCGTCGACCACATAGAAGCTGTACTGAATGCCTCGCGGGTCGGCGCGCTGCGCCATCGAATTGCCCAACTGGTTAATATAACGTACAACTGCTGCATCCTGGATCAGCGGTAGCTGTCGGCTCAGCTCATTGGCATACTGTGCCCCCATGTCGACTTCCTGCTGTGTGCTGACCGCAGGAGCGCATGCAGGAGCGAGCGCTACGGCCCCTGTAAACGCGAGGATACCAAGCCTGCGCCTAGCATCGAAGTTGAAGGTAAACATTATTCACCCCGTCTCCTGTTGATGTCGTTCAGACCGTCGTCGGGGGGCTGGTTGAGCAAGTCTCGGACCGCGTACGAATGTGCTAACTTCGCGTGAAGCAAAGGAGTTGCGCGCCCTCAGAACGACCAAGGGCAGGGAGGAAACGGGGCGCTTCATCGCGGAGGGGATCCGCGTGGTGGAGGACCTGCTGGCGTCACATACCCGCGTCTCCTGGGCCGTAACTGCGTCCTCGCTCGAGGACACGCTGAGGGGGGCGAAGCTCGTGGAGGAGCTGGGGCTCCGGCAGATCGAGATGAAGGTGCTACCGGACCGCGAATTCGAAGGACTCTCCGCCACGGAAGCGCCTCAGGGGGTGCTGGCAGTTGGCGTCATCCCGCGGTATTCCCTGGAGGAGCTCTCGCCGGGAGCCGATCGCTCAGTGGTGCTGGTCCTGGACGCAGTGCAGGACCCGGGCAACTTCGGGACGCTGGTCAGATCGGCTGAAGCACTTGGGGCGCGCGCCGTGGTTGCACTTCCGGGCACAGTAGACCCGTGGAACCCGAAGTCGGTGCGAGCCGCCGCTGGATCGTCGTTCCGCATGCCGATCCTCGAGCTCGGCACACCTGAAGCTCTCGAAGGGCTACGCTCCGCCGGCTATCTGATTCTGGGCTCGGCAGCCGAGGGAAGGGCGGTCACCCAAATTCGGGGCAATCGAGTGGCTCTGGTGGTGGGGAACGAGGGGGCTGGACTCTCCGCTTCCACCCGAAGCATGCTGGACGAGGTTGCAGGAATTCCCCTGAGGGGACGGGCCGAGTCTCTCAACGTCGCTGCCGCCGCAGCTATCCTTCTCTACGAACTGACGCGCTGACATGCCGGACGTGCTCGTGTGGATCTATGCGGGGCTGGTGGGGGCGGCTGTCGGTTCCTTTCTCAACGTCTGCATCACCCGATGGCCGGAGGGCGAGTCAGTCGTTTCTCCGCGCTCGCGCTGCCCCGAATGCGGGTATGGGATAGGCTGGCGCGACAACATCCCAGTGGTGAGCTGGCTAATACTCAGAGGCCGATGCCGTGGGTGTGGCGAAAGGATCTCCCCCCTCTATCCCGCGGTCGAGCTGATCGTTGCACTGGTATGGATCGGCGCGACGGTGCGGTACGGCGCCTCGTGGCAGGCCCTTGCGATTGCGATCTTCTTTACCCTACTCGTGGGCATCGCCGCAACCGACGCCCGCACATACATCATCCCCGACGAGTTCACGCTCGGCGGCCTGGCGATCGGGCTTCTTCTGGCAGCATTACCCGGAGGTATTACGCTCGTCCAGGCTCTGATTGGTGCCGCAGTAGGCTTCGGCGTGCTCTATGCGACGGCGATGCTTGGTGAGTGGTGGCTGAAGAAGCCGGCGATGGGGGGTGGCGACATCAAGATGATGGCGATGGTCGGAGCGTTCCTCGGCCCGGTCGGGGCGGTGCTTACGATATTCCTGGGAGCGCTGGTTGGCTCCGTGATCTTCCTGCCGATTTCGCTGAAAACGCAGCGCCTCGTCCCCTTCGGAATATTCCTCGCGGTTGGGGCGGCTGTCACCGAGGGTTGGGGTGATATCCTCGTGAACTGGTATACTACGAGTATCCTCGGGCTTTAGACTGAGTTGATTTCCGGTCGGCCTTTCCATCGAAATCCGTTCTCAACAGACTGCTGGGCCGAGTGCGTTGCGAATCGGTCGACTCTGAAGGGAGTCAGATCGGAGCCCGGAGCTACACCGAGGATCAGGCGACCAATCAATTCGCCGGTGACGGGGGCGAGCAGGACGCCATTACGATAGTGACCCGTGGCGTAGAACAGTCCCCTCACGTCCGGATCCGCGCCGAGAATCGGGAGGCGATCCGGCGTGGCGGGTCGCAACCCCGCCCAATGCTCCCTTACCTGCAGCGTCCGAAGCATCGGGAGCATTTCAGCCGCACCAGCAGAAACCTGCTCCTTCCCCTCCTCGGTTGTTCTCGCCTCGAAGCTCGGGTCCTCCACCGTAGCGCCGGCGATCAGTCGCCCGTCCCTGCGGGGAACAAGGTAGCCGCGGTGCGTGGTTACCACGTGGCTCAGCGGCATGGGATCCGGTCTGTACGCGAGTAGCTGCCCCGGAACCGGCTCCACCGGAAGAGCTCGGGGTAACCCGCGGATCCCTCCCGACCAGCTGCCCGCCGCGATTACCACCGCATCTCCCCGAAGCTCCTCGCCCGACGCCAGTCTAACTCCTATCCCACGCTCCGTGAGCACTTCGGCAACCGGTTCCTGAATGAGCTCAGCCCCGGCCACTGCTGCCGATTGCTGAAGTGCCGCGTTCAAAAGCCGGTTCTCGACCTGATGGTCATCGGGGAGGAGCAGCGCTGCTCGAACGCTTCTGGTAAGCGATGGCTCGAGTCGCAGAACGTCCTCGGGAGTCAGCGACTCGACTGCAAGACCCCCCTGCACCTGCCACTTGTAGCGGCCTACGAGGCTCTCCTCGTCTTCCCCGGTGAGGGCGAGGAGTAAGGAACCCTCCGTTCGGTAGCCGATGTCGATCCCGGTTTCCGCGAGCAGCTCGGCTGCCAGGGAGGGATAGAGAGATCGGCCTTTCAGCAGCAGGGAGAGGAAATCATTGCTCGCGTCCGCTTCGGCCTGGGGCGCGAGCATTCCCGCCGCGGCCCAGGACGCGTGTCTCCCTGGTTCGTCTCGGTCGATGAGGGTAACCTCGGCACCGGCCCGGGCAACGAAGCGGGCGATTGAGCAGCCAATCAATCCCGCCCCGACGACAATTACCCTCACCTGCCAGCCTCTCCGCGGCCGAAATCCCCCGCATGCTCGGCGAGGTACTGCCTCCCCAGCTCAACATAGTGCTCCGCTCCAAGGGCGATGAGGCCGAGCTGGAATGCTTCCAGCTCCCGCTTCACCCCGGCTGGAGCGCCGGCAGCCAAGCTCCTCGGCGGCATCTCCGCGCCCTCCCCTACGACCGACCCCGCCGCGACGAGGCTCCCTTCGCCAACGCTGGCCATCGCAAGGACGACCGCATTCATCCCCACCAGCGCCCCGTTGCCGATGACGCAGCTCTCGAGGACCACGCCGTGGCCGATCGTGACCCCCTCGCCGATAACCGTTGGGGCCCTGCTGCTCACGTGAATGACGCAGTTGTCCTGGATGCTGGTGCGAGCACCGATCGTGATCGGGTTTTTCGGGTCGTCACCGCGGATCACCGCTCCGAACCACACGGTTGCCTCTGCGCCGATACTGACGTTGCCGATCACCGTGGCTGTGGGCGCGATCCAGGCGGTGGGGTGTATGCGAGGCGTCGCTCCGCCAAAGCTGAGGATCATTAACTTTCTTTTTCAGGTCCTTAGTCTCGCGGGAAGTGGCTGAAAATCGGGTTTCAGCGCCTTCACCGAAAGAAGCACGGACAGCCCCGTAGGGAACGGCGGCAGGTCAGGGAAGAGAAAACGAGGTGGTTTGCTCCACGCCGGTCCCCTGGGCCAGAAGACGCCCGGTCGCCTGCAGCGGGCCGGAGAGACGCTCCGGGACAGCCCAGAACGCCTCCACCCGAAGGGTCTCCCCGTCCGCCAACGTTTCGTTCTGCACAGCCTGCGCGAACATCATGTCGCTCGACCAGCGCCAGACCTCCCGATTCCCCTGCGTCACCACGAACTCCGCGAGCTGAGCAGAGCTGAAGGTCATCTGGACTGGCGTGGCAAGGGTGTTAGTAACCTGGAGGACGAACGCGACTGAGTCGGTCGAGGGGGTGACCTGAAGTGAAGTCAGCAACCCCTCATCAGCAGCCGAAGCTGATATTGGAGGCGTGGCAGCCGAACACCCCGCAGTGAAGGACAGGAGAGCCGCGAGAGCAGTGGTCAGAAATCGCGTCATGAGCAGCCTCTACAAAAGAAAAATCACGTAGGAGCGACCAAGCATCCAAACCCTTGGCATCTCCGCGCTTCGGGTCATCGTGCGGTAGCTAAATTCGCAAAATGAAGGCCGGGTGGGTCCCCACTCCAGAACCTTGGAAATGGCGACCCCGGGACGCTTGCGAAAAATTTCACAAGCTCCTATATTGCCCGTCTCCGCACCGCTGGAAACGAGTCAGGAGCTCGGATGATCGAGGACGGGAACCAACACGGGCGCAGGCCGAACGAGGGAGCTCAGTTCCTCGGAGTTGGACTCCAGTTCGCAGCTTCGATCGTCCTTTTCCTCTTCATCGGTCAGTGGCTGGATGGACGATTCGGAACGGAGCCCTGGCTTCTACTGATCGGCGTCTTCGTCGGAGCTGGAGCGGGATTCTATTCGCTTTATCGACAGCTGATGACCGCTCAGAAGGAGCGGGAAAAGCGGCGGAGCGGGGACTAAGTGCAGAAAGCGGTACGGTACACTCTTCTAGCGGCTGCTCTTTCACTTATGGTAGGAGTGGCCGGCAGCATGTTGGTCGGGCCGGAATCCCGGCAGGCCGTCTGGGTTGGTGTCCTCGTCGCTCTCGTGTTCCAGCTGCTCTTGTTCGTCGTCCTGTTCGTAGTTGCACTCGCGAAGCAACCGATGCTCGCCTACGGCTTGAGCATGCTTGGTCGCTTCTTCGTAGTGGCATCGGTTGCATTGTTCTGGGCGCCCTGGCTTCAACTGCCTGCGGCGCCCTTGTTGTTTTCGCTGGTGACGGTGTTCTTCGTCACGACGCTCATCGAGCCGCTCTTTCTCCTGGGCAAACCAACGGCACGCTGATGTTCGCAAGCATACTGATCTCGTTCGCAATGCTCCTGACACCTGTCCAGGATGCTCATGCCCCCGCGGCGGCTCCTGGCGCAGCTGCTGTGCAGGATGAGCACGCGGAGCACGCTACACCGACGGGAGAGTCTGGCCTCGTTGAGAGCGCCCATGCGCTCGCTGAGGGTGAGCACTCGGAGGAGTTCGACATCCTCCACCACGTGATGGATGAGCACCAGATCGAGGTGCCGTTCATGGGTTACGTCCAGCTTCCGCCTGCCCACTCATGGCAGGTTGGCCCCCTCGACCTCACGCCGACGAAGTATGTGATCTTCGTCTGGTTGATCGGGCTCCTGATGCTGGTGCTCTTCATTCCCGCAGGGATGGCTGCGCGCAGGTCACACGCCGCTGGTGCTCCTCCGAAGGGGGGTCATAATGCCATCGAGGCGATGATCCTCTTCTTCCGGGACAAAGTGATCATGCCGAACGTCGGACATGGTGGCGAGAAGTACGTCCCGTTCATCATCGGGCTGTTCGCCTTCATCCTTATCGGCAACCTGCTCGGACTGCTGCCTTACGGCGGTGCCGCCACAGCGAACATCTCGGTGACAGCAGGCCTGGCGCTCATGGCCTTTGTGGTAGTCGAGGCGGCGGGAATGCGGGCGCTTGGTGCCGTGGGCTACATACGCACGATGGTTTACTGGAACAACGACCTCCCGCTTCTCATGCGTCCGGTCATGTTCCTGATCATGACCCCCGTCGAGATTCTCGGGAAGCTGACGAAGCCGTTCGCACTGGCCATTCGTCTCATGGCGAACATGACTGCGGGAAAGATCGTGATCTATGCGATCCTCGGCCTCATCTTCGTCTTTGGTTCGTATGCGGTCGCCGTCGGACCCGTGGCGATGGTCGTTGCGCTGACCTTCCTGAAGATCGTGGTTGCATTCCTCCAGGCTTATGTATTCGCGCTGCTTACCAGCGTGTTCATCGGCCTGATCATGCACGCGCACTGATCTTCGAAGTGTCGGGGCGGTGAGATGGTTTGATGCAGGACCAGCGCGATGTGCTCCCTCGCGCTGATGCGTACCCGGGAGATGGGCTCCTGTGGGAAAGTGCGTGGCCGAGGTGGCCTTGTAGCACATCGCAGCTGAATGCTGCTTGGAGCGGTGCCCGATTCGACTTATCAACGGACGGAGTTTAGAGATGGAACTCGAGTATCTTTCGAACGGTCTGCTCGGCGCTGGTCTCGGTGCGGGTCTCGCCATCATCGGCGCCGGCATTGGCATCGGCATGATCGGGGGGCGCGCGGTTGAGGGCATGGCTCGTCAGCCGGAGATGGCCGGTAACATCCAGACGGCAGCAATCATTCTTGCAGCGCTCATCGAAGGCGCGACGCTGTTCGCACTCGTGGTGACGTTCCTCATGCAGAGCGGCATCATCGGCCTCGCTAGCTGATTAGGGCAGTATCCGTGGGGTGGATCATCCACCCCACGGCGCTTTTACCTGAATGCTCATGACCGGAATCATGTCTGGAAAATTCCTGCGGCTCATCCCGCTCCTGATGCTAGTAACGGCCACGCCAGCCTTCGCCGCGGAGGGAAGCCTCCTGACGCCGAACGCCGGCCTGACGTTCTGGACGATCGTCGTATTCCTGCTGGTCCTCGCCATTCTCTGGAAGACGGCCCTTCCGCCGATCCTGCAGGCCGTCGAAGCCCGCGAGCAGCAGATGCGCGACATGATCGCAGCCGCGGCTGCCGATCGTGAGGCGGCGCAGGCAGCGCTGGCGCAGCACAACGCGCAGCTCGAGGAGAGCCGGGCGAAGGTCCAGGAGATGATCGCGGAAGGCCGTGCGGCCGGCGAGCGTGTGCGCGAGGAGATCGTCGGCGAAGCGCGCCGCCAGGCTGAAGAAATCGTCAGCCGCGCCCGGCGCGACGTTCGTCAGGAGCTGGATCAGGCTCTGGATAACCTGCGTGTCGCCGCAGTCGACATCGCCATGGTCGCGGCGAGCAAGCTGATCGATCGCAACCTCGACGTAGAGGACAACCGTCGCCTCGTGCGCGAGTACCTCGCCGACCTCGAGACTGACCGCGCCACCACGGCCGCCGGAGTCTGACATGGGTCCCGAGATAATTGCCCGCAACTACGCTGAGACTCTTCTGGCCCTCGCCAACCGCCATGGCGGTGACGCGACGGTTGATCAGTACGGCGTGGCGATCGACGACGTCGCGGAGCTTCTCGAGAAGGAGCCGCTCGTACGTGAGTTCCTGGAGACGCCCCGAGTCGACCTGGCAGCGAAGGAGCGCGCACTCACCGCCTCATTCGGCGGCCGCGTCCCCGACCTCTTTCTCCGCTTCCTGATCGTGGTCGTGCAGAAGCGCCGGCAGGGTGTCCTGCGGGCCATTGCGCACGAGTACCACAACCTGGTCGATGCGTCGCGGGGCCGGGTGAGGGCTGAGATCATCCTCGCCCGCGAAGCGGATCCGGCGCTGCAGCAGGAGATTGTGACCAGCCTTCAGCGTCGACTTGGCAAGACGGTGGTTCCACTTTTCAGCATCGATCCGTCGCTCATCGGAGGCATCATCATCCGAGTCGGTGGGCAGATCCTGGACGGCTCGCTGCGTCGCCGGACGGCGGGTTTGCGTCAGCGGTTGATGCGCGCACAGATGCCTGCCGCCAGCAGCTCGGCAGCAGGTATTCAATAGTGAATCTTGGGTTCAGCCCCGCGTCTCGCCGAATGGTGAGCGCTGAGCTGAATCTCATGTTCAAAGTTCAACGATAGAGATAATCAATGGCTTCGGTCGAATCCCAGCTCCGCGCGAGTGAGATAAAAGGCATCCTGCTCAATGAGATCGAGCGGTATGAGGAGGACCTGCACGCCGAGGAGGTGGGTGAGGTTCTCGAGGTCAAGGACGGTGTAGCCCGCATTTACGGGCTGAAGGGCACCATGGCGAGTGAGACGCTCGAGATCACCGCCCGCAAGACGGGAACGGTCATCACGGCGCTGGCGCTCAACCTGGAAGAGGACAACATCGGCGCCGTGGTCATGGGCGACTGGACTCAGGTCCAGGAAGGCGACCAGATCCGCCGCACCGGCCGAGTTCTCGACATCCCGGTTGGACCCGCCTATCTCGGACGTGTGGTCAACCCCCTCGGCGAGCCGATCGACGGCAAGGGGCCGATCGCCAGCGTCGCCCGCCGCGAAGTGGACGTGGTGGCTCCCGGCATCGTGCTCCGCAAGCCGGTCGGCGAGCCGATGCAGACCGGCATCAAGGCGATCGACGCGCTGATCCCGATCGGCCGCGGCCAGCGCGAGCTGATCATCGGCGACCGTGGTACGGGCAAGACCGCGATCGCAATGGACACGATCATCAACCAGAAGGGCCAGGACGTTGTCTGCGTCTACGTCGCGATCGGTCAGAAAGCATCGACCGTCGCCTCGATCGTAGCCCGCCTCGAGGAGGCCGGCGCGATGGCATACACGATCGTCGTCTCCGCGACCGCTTCGGACCCGGCGCCGCTTCAGTACATCGCCCCGTACGCCGGAACTGCGCTCGCCGAGTACTTCATGTACACGAAGAACGCAGAGGGTAAGGGGAAGGCGACCCTGTGCGTCTACGACGACCTCTCCAAGCAGGCCGTTGCGTACCGGCAGATGTCGCTCGTTCTTCGCCGCCCTCCGGGCCGGGAGGCTTACCCGGGCGACGTGTTCTATCTCCACTCGCGCCTCCTCGAGCGCGCGGCGAAGCTGTCGGACGAGATGGGCGGCGGTTCGCTCACCGCGCTTCCAATCGTGGAGACACAGGCCGGTGACGTATCCGCGTACATCCCGACCAACGTGATCTCCATCACGGACGGGCAGATTTTCCTCGAGGCGAACCTCTTTTATTCAGGTATACGCCCCGCGGTGAACGTCGGTATTTCGGTGTCGCGAGTTGGTGGCGCGGCGCAGATCAAGGCGATGAAGCAGGTCGCGGGTAAGCTCAAAGGTGAGCTCGCCCAGTATCGCGAGCTCGAGGCCTTCTCGGCCTTCGGCTCAGAGCTCGACGCGGTTACCCAGCGTCAGCTCGCGCGAGGCCAACGGTCGGTGCAGGTCCTGAAGCAGCCCCAGTACGCCCCGGTTCCAGTGGAGCATCAGGTCGCCATCATCTACGCCCTCACCAACGGCTACCTCGATGATGTCGATGCCACTCAGATCACTGCCTGGGAGCGTGACTTCCACGTCTATCTGCGCACGAGCCGTCCCGAGGTCCTCGCGGGAATACGCGAGGCCAGGCAGCTGACCAAGGAGCACGAGCCGAAGCTCGTCGAGGCGATCAAGCATTACAAGGAGCTCTTCGCGGACCCGAGCTCGCCGGTTGGCACCGAGAACTACGCGAGCTCGGCGATCCTGAAGGAGACGGAGAAGGATCGTCTGATGTCGGACGAGCAGGCTCAGCTGGCCAGCCGCCCCGAAGCGGGCGCCGCGCAGGCACGACAGAGCTACTAGGACGCTGACACGAATGCCGCTGCACCCCCGGTGTGGCGGTCTCCAGTCGGTGCCGGTCCGCCAACGGGCCGCAACGATAAACCAGGCTCAGCATCCCACTGGGACACGCTGATAGCTGATAGCCGATAGCTTCAAATGGCTCAAGCGAGAGAACTAAGAGGCCGAATTCGCTCGGTCCAGAACACGCGCAAGATCACGCGGACGATGGAGATGGTCGCCACGTCCAAGCTGAAGCGTGCACAGGACCGGCTCGGCGCGGCTCGACCCTATTCGCAGGAGCTGCGGAAGGTGATCGGCCGACTGTTGAATCCGGAGCTCGCCGCACGCTACTCGCTGCTTCGACAGCCGGAGGAAGTACGCAGCGCCGCCGTTCTGCTTATCACCTCCAACCGCGGTCTGGCAGGCGCATTCAACGCAAACCTGATCCGCATGGCTCGGAATCTGGTAAGCGAGCTGCGCGGTAAAGGCGTCGCCACGGAGATGCACATCGTCGGTAAAAAGGGCATTTCCTTCTTCAAGTTCCTCGGCGAGAGCCTGGCGGCGGCTCGGGCGGACTTCAGCGATCGGCCAAGCGTGGATGACACGACTGAGCTGGTTGGTCCGCTGATGGACCGCTTCGTCGCAGGTGAGCTCGACGCAGTTTACATCGTGCATGCCAGCTTCAACTCGGCACTTTCGACGCCGCCGAACACGATCCGGGTCCTTCCGATCGAGCCACCCGCCCGGGACGAAGGTGCGAACGAGGTGGATTACATCCTCGAGCCATCGGCGGACGAGATCCTGGAGCTGATCCTTCCGCTCTACGTCAAGAACACCGTCTACACGGCGGTTCTCGAGACGGCGGCGGCGGAGCACGGCGCACGCCGTACAGCGATGAAGAGCGCGACCGATAACGCAGGCGACATGATCCAGACCCTCACCCGACGCTACAACCGGGCGAGACAGGCTGCCATTACGCAGGAGATCGCCGAGATCGTCGGTGGTGCTGCTGCGCTCGAATAGCCGGAGCGGTAGGGGAGTTTACGAATCGGTCCCTTCAGTCTGCTTCCGCAGTTGCTGATACCCGATAGCTGATAGCTGATAGCTCAAAAAGGAGATTTACATAATGGCAGCCACTGCCCCAGGAAGTGCGACGATCCCGACTTCGGCCGGCACCGTCGGCGAGGTCGTCCAGGTCATCGGACCCGTTATCGATGCAGCCTTCCCGGAAGGGAAGATCCCGGACATCTACAACGCGATTCTGATTCAGCGCCCGGCCGCAGACGGCCGTCCGGCGATGAACCTGACGCTCGAGGTTCAGCAGCACATCGGCCGCAACATGGTTCGCGCAGTCGCCATGTCCTCCACCGACGGCGTCGTCCGCGGTATGGAAGTCGTTGACGCTGGCGGCCCCATCTCGGTGCCGGTTGGAGCCGCTGCACTCGGCCGCATCCTCAACGTTACCGGCACGCCCGTGGACGAGCGTGGTGAGATCCCGGCGACCACTGAGCGGTGGGCGATCCACCGCCAGGCACCTCAGTTCGTTGACCTCGAGCCGAAGACCGAGATTCTCGAGACCGGCATCAAGGTCATCGATCTTCTCACCCCGTACGTGAAGGGTGGTAAGATCGGTCTCTTCGGCGGCGCCGGCGTGGGCAAGACGGTCGTCATTCAGGAGCTCATCCACAACATCGCGATGGGACACGGCGGTCGCTCCGTGTTCGCCGGCGTGGGCGAGCGTACTCGTGAGGGCACCGATCTCTGGCTAGAGTTCAAGGAGGCTAAACTCATCAACGATGAGAACCTCGCCGAGTCTTCGGTGGCCCTTGTATACGGCCAGATGAATGAGCCGCCGGGCGCACGCCTCCGCGTGGGTCTTACCGGCCTCACCATCGCCGAGTACTTCCGCGACGTCGAGAAGCAGGACGTGCTCTTCTTCGTCGACAACATCTTCCGCTTCACGCAGGCGGGATCCGAGGTGTCGGCGCTCCTCGGCCGCATGCCGTCGGCCGTAGGTTACCAGCCGACGCTGGCAACTGAGATGGGCTCGCTTCAGGAGCGCATCACCTCGACCCGCGAGGGATCGATCACCTCGGTGCAGGCGATTTACGTTCCGGCTGACGACCTTACGGACCCCGCACCTGCAACCGCGTTCGCTCACTTGGACGCGACGACGGTGCTTTCGCGAGCGATCTCCGAGCTCGGCATCTACCCCGCCGTGGACCCGCTCGACTCCACGTCGCGAATCATGGATCCGCAGTACGTCGGCGAGCGCCACTATCGCGTCGCGACCTCCGTGCAGCGCATTCTTCAGCGCTACAAGGAGCTTCAGGACATCATCGCGATTCTCGGCATGGACGAGCTCACCGAAGAGGACAAGGTTATCGTCGGACGGGCACGTCGTATCCAGCGCTTCCTGTCGCAGCCCTTCCACGTCGCCGAGCAGTTCACGGGCACGCCGGGTCGCTACGTTAAGCTGGACGAGACGATCGAGTCCTTCGAGCGTGTCGTGAATGGTGAGTTCGACCACCTTCCGGAGCAGGCGTTCTACATGGTCGGCGGCATCGAAGGCGCCACCGAGAAGGCCCGTCAGCTCGAGCAGGGCAGCTAATGGCTGCCGCGGCTGGCGTTGGAGGAGTTGGGACGCCGCTCCGCGTCGTCGTCATCTCTCCCGAGCGGACGCTGTATGAGGGAGAAGCCGATGGTGTGGTTGCTCCGGCCTTTGATGGAGAGATCGGCATTCTGCGTGGCCACGCGCCGCTCATGGCGCTCCTCGGAGCGGGTGAGATGCGCGTGACCCGCGGCGGCTCGACTCAGCGGTTCAGGGTCGAAGGTGGGTTCCTCCAGGTGGTGGACAATGCAGTGACGGTGCTGAGCGAGAGGGCAGAGATCGTCGCCTGACCCGCTTCAGGATCTGAGGGTACAAGGGGCTCCCCACCGTTGCGGAGGGGGGCCCCTTCTCGTATCTCGTCAGCGATGAAGGACCCTTCACAGATAATGCGTTAGATGAAAGTCGATCTTCACCTTCACACATGGGTCTCTGACGGAGACGTCTCGCCGACGGAGCTCGTTCGACTCGCCACTGCTGCCGGACTCGGAACGATCGCTGTTACCGACCACGACACTGCGGCGGGCGTCCGGGAGGCTGAGGAGGCTGCAGCCGCTCTTCCCCTCAACGTCGTTCCGGGGATCGAGATCAGCACCAAGTGGGACGAGCACGAGCTCCACATTCTGGGTTACTGGATCGATCCGGATTCTCCGCCCATCGTTGAGCACCAGACAACAGCCGTTCGCCGACGCTCCGACCGCATGGCTGAGATGGTCGACCGCCTCCAGCGGCTCGGTGTCGACATCAGCTATGAAGAGGTGGAGGCCGCCGCCGGACCATCCGTAACGACGCTCGGGCGCCCGCACCTCGCGCGGGCCCTCCACAATGCGGGCCATACCCGCTACTACAGCGAAGCTTTCGTCAAATTCATCGGCGACGGGGGCCCCGCCTTTGTGGGTGAAGGATTCCCGGTCCCCGAGACGGCTATCCGGACGATCCACGCAGCCGGAGGGGTCGCCGTCTGGGCACACCCGCCCCTGGAATGGGCTCTCGAAGGCCTTCCCCTCCTGACATCCTGGGGATTGGACGGGATGGAGTGCTATCGCCCGAACAGCGATGCTGGGGATGTCAGAATGTTGGAAGAAGCAGCCCGGCACGCAGGCTTGATACAAACGGGCGGGTCCGATTGGCACGGCCCTCAACGCTCAACCCTGGGAGATTTCTGGGTCGACGCGACCAGGATCTCACCAATCCTCACCCGGGGCGGAATCGAAGTGTAAGGGGGTGGGGAACTCCTGTTCCGGCCGGTAGTAACACTCCTCTCCGGCCCGCCGACTGATGACGGCGGTCGCCGTTTTGGCCTTGACTCTACTGGCTTTTTAGGGTAAGTTAGTTGGCTCCGCGGCAATTTGAGCCGCGCACAGAATGTTTGACAATTTGGGTTGAGGGTAGTGTAAAGAAGGGTCTAGGAAGAGCACCTAGA
>ERZ1066118.178-NODE-178-length-67932-cov-15.577265_pt1 | contig 67932 bp, 61 predicted proteins | sample MGYA00382765_ERZ1066118 | MGnify/ENA primary metagenome ERZ1066118 (study PRJEB33369, sample SAMEA5778348) | biofilm metagenome | biome: Industrial cooling water; feature: Water cooling tower basin; material: Biofilm | place: United Arab Emirates | collected...
ACAAAAGGTCAGAGTCGCTAAACCCAAGATTTACGTCAATGTCCAGTAGTGAGAGCATTGAACATTCTCTTTTCAGAATCATGATCGAAGTCCGTCACCTCCACAAATCCTTTGGCCGCCTCACGGCCCTCGACGACCTGAGCGTCCGGCTCGATGCCGGGCGGGCCGTGTCGCTCATCGGGCCCAACGGGTCGGGCAAAACCACCTTCCTCAAGTGCCTGCTCGGCTTGGTCGTGCCCGACGGCGGCGAGATTTGCTTCAACCACCAGCCCGTCCGCAACGGCTGGGAGTACCGCCGACACATCGGCTACATGCCCCAGATTGGCCGCTACCCCGACCACCTCACCATCCGGCAGGTGTTCGACATGGTCAAAGACCTCCGCAAGGCCCGCCCCGCCGACCTCGACGAGGAACTCCTCGACGCCTTCGGCCTGCCCGCGCTGTTCGACAAAACCATGCGTTCGCTCTCGGGCGGCACCCGGCAGAAAGTCAGCGCCTGCCTGGCCTTCCTGTTCGACCCCGCCGTGCTCATCCTCGACGAACCCACCGCCGGCCTCGATCCCGTGGCCGCCGAACGCCTCAAGGCCAAGATTCAGCGCGAAAAAGGGCGCGGCAAACTCATCCTGCTCACCTCGCACATCCTCAGCGACCTCGACGAACTCACCACCGACGTGATGTACCTCCAGGATGGCAAGCTCCAGTTTTTCCAGCCCGTCGAATGGCTCAAGCAGCGCACGGGCGAAGAAAAACTCGGCCGCGCCATCGCCCGACTGATGAGCGGCGAGCCGCTTTCAAGCCCCCAATCCGACCCCACAGCCCTGCATTTTACTCCCGTCGGCGAACACCAACTTACGACTTACGACTTTTGACTTACGACTATGCCCAAAGTCATCAAATACGTCTGGCTGGACATTTTGCAGAACAAAATCATCCTGGCCTACACCCTGTTTCTGCTCGGTGTGTCGCTGTCCCTCTTCGGCATGGAAAGCAACCCGGCCAAAGGGCTGCTCGGCCTGCTCAACGTCGTGCTGATGGTCGTGCCGCTCATCAGCCTCGTGTTCACCACCATCCATTTTTACAACTCCTACGAATTCATCGAACTCCTCCTGGCCCAGCCCATCCCGCGCACGCGGCTGCTGTTGAGCGAATTCGCGGGCGTGGCTTCCTCCCTCGTCACGGCCCTGCTCGTCGGCGTGGGCGTGCCCGTGGCCGTATTCGGCGCGGGGTTCACCGGGCTGGCGCTCGTGGGGGCGGGCGTACTGCTCACCGTGGTGTTTGTGGCGATGGCCTTCCTGGCCTCCGTGCTCACCCGCGACAAATCGCGGGGCATCGGCGTGGCCCTGCTGCTGTGGTTTTACTTCGCCCTGCTCTACGACGGCCTCGTGCTGGGCATCCTCTTCGGCTTCAGCGACTACCCCCTCGAAAAGGCCATGCTCGGGCTGACCACCCTCAACCCCGTGGACCTCGCCCGCATCTTCATCCTCCTCCAGATGGACGTTTCGGCCCTCATGGGCTACACCGGGGCCTTGTACCAGGAATTTTTCGGCAGCGCCCTCGGCTCCGCGTACGCCCTCGGCGTGATGCTGCTCTGGGCGATGGTGCCCACCTGGGCCGCCGTCCGCGTATTTCGGAAAAAAGACCTCTGAATTGTACTCGGAGGAGGACAGCAGTGCTCGTCTTTCGCGTTCCATCTCCACCGCTGCGGGGTGGATGCGCTGCCGGTGGGCGTGAGCCAAACGACAGGCAGGGGTACCGGGCTGCGGCCCCGCGCCGGGCGGTTGGCCGCGCCCGTTGGGAGGCGTCCAACGCTCGTTGCAACTTATCCGGCGCTCGTTGCAACTTATCCGACGGTCGTTGTAGAAAAGCAGAAGGATTCAGCAACCGATACCACGCCCGTAGCGGGAAGGATTATGGTATTGCCCCACTGCTCCGTTGAAACTCACCGGCACGTACGGCAAAGACGGCATCCGAAGCTATCCGTAGATGAATCTACGGATGAGAAATGAAGGGAGAGGGACTCTGTCCCGGCGACGGACGAAGCAATTGATTACTGGCGAATTTGGCAAGGGCAGCTAACTTGCTCATCCTCCGGGACAAAGTCCCTGCCGATCATAAAAAATCCGTAGAGTATTCTACGGATAGTTGGGCAAAGGCACACAGTTTCTCGTTCGAGTTTGTAACTCGGACGCGGATTTTTGATCAGTTATTAACTGAAAATAAATCTGTTTTTAGTGCGGAAAAGCAGTTTCAAACTGCCAAGAAACTGCGTCCAAGTCGCAGACTTAAACGAGTCGTACAGACTCGCGCCAGTTGGAGACAATTACCTTGATGGGAAACTATATCCAAAAAAAATATCCCACCAATTAAATGCCGAATTAGTATTTCCAACATTTTCCGCCTCGCGTGCCTTAATTATCCTTGTCAACCCAGTATTTATTTTTGATAATGCCTCTTCCTTTTTTGAATCCGAACTGCAAGCAGGAATTAGACCTGATATTCCCATAGGATCTCGCATTTTTGCTAAATTATTTTCTTTTAATGATTCAAAAAAATTTTGTAAATCAATATCATAAACGATTGCAGGTTCAGACTGGCAATACTTTGTAACTCTAAGCTCAAGATAAAACGACGAAATTGGCACAGAGTTATAATATTTCCAAGCTTTAACAAGCTGAATTAGTGGTTTTACCTTCTCGCTTAACCTGTCGTTTTCTCTGTTGACGTAGGCGTTGTGTGCGGCAGGACTAGAATACATCCAATCTCCTTCATGGCAGTTTGGGATTTCCCATCTTTCAAATTTACCGCATGGAGTTTCAACTAAGCCGTCAAAACAACATGGCGTTATTTCCATAGTTTCTGATGCATAAATTCCAAAGGGTATTCGTACAGATGGGCAATTTACAATGATATTCGGTGTAGAAGAAAATCGCTGTTGTAAAGATTCTTTGATAACCCTTAATGAGGTCGATGAATTAGTATAAAGTTTTTCTGATGGTATTGCAGCAAAAAAATCAGCATCAGAATAATGGCGAATACCTGTTCTGGCACCGAACGACCCAGTCTCAAAGAATTTATAGCAACTGAAATTCTTTTGTAAACTCTCACTGACGGAATTTTTGTGCGAAGCCGCTTTATCGTACTCCGACTTGGAAGGTTTTAGCTCCGTAAGGAAAGCTTCGAAACCCTGCTCAACAGTTTTGGGCATTTTTTTAAAGTGAGATAAAGTTGGACTATGCAATTGAAAATTTTGCCTTAATTTGATTCCATTCGTGACTTAAGCGTTGGTTTAATTCATTAAACTTTGCGTTACTTAATGTGATTTGAGTTCTGGCAAGAGTGCTTTCATAATAAAGCCAATTTTTATAAATTTCTGATTGATACTTACTTGTATCTTTAGCAAAGTCATTATGGATAAATAGTAATTCCCAATTATCAAAAACTCTTTTTACTCTATTGATGAATATTAGCAATTTGATTAAATCTCCTAATATCATTGTAGAGAAAATAACTTGTAGAAGAGGTATAGCAATTGGAACAGATTTAAATCCATAATATGAAATCACTATAATCAATACCGCAAAAAAAGATGTAATTATAATTTTTTTTAGCAGCATAGATTTTGAAACGTTATAGGAAAAAAAGGAATTCTCGAATAAATTTAGAGTCATTTTATACAAACCAAAATTTATTTCATCATTAGAATAATATTGTTCGGAGGGCTTCGAGGTTGTAATTATTCCCCATGAATTACTAATAAAATCTGATTTTCTTATATCTTCTGCATTAGGAAATAATACATATTCCACAATAGAATCTATAATAAAATAAACAATAAGACAAACTATATTGAGTGAATTACATATGTCCATGATAAATTCTTGTTTGCTGCGAAAAAAAACCTAAAATTAATGGCAGTGTGGAAAAAATAATAATAAAATAATAAAGTATATTATTGAATGAGCGTAAACGACCAATGATTCTGAAATTAGAATATTGAGGGGAGTAAAGTGCCATAGTTTGAAAACGTACGTTGTTGATGAGTTCTTCTCAAGCTGGGCGTAGTTTCAACTACGTCCGAGTGTTTGCCGCTCTCCGACCGGCGTGGCCGGATGGTTGCCCTGCTGTTCGGAGCAAGCCCATTCGGGCCGGAAACAGAGCGAAGAAAAGGGCAGGGAAGGCGTACAGCGTCTCGTCATGCGGCGGTTCTGAGGTTACGTGGGCAAGTATCGCGCATCCGCCCTAAAAAACAAAACGGCAGCGGGCAAACGTCGCCACATTTTTTCGTCCATTCCGGCCCCCGCGTACCCGCTCGCTGTCAGGCCAGCCGCTTCCTCACCTCCTCCACCAACGCCACCGGCACCCCGGCGAGCATGGCGATTTTGGGCGTGTCGAAGTCGGTGTTTTTGAGCAGGCTTTCCACGAATTGCTCGTCCCGTTCTTTGGTAGCTTCCTCGCGGCCCTTCTTGAACCACGGGTCGTTCTCCATCCGAATGTGATTGGCCAGGCTGTCCATGAGCGTGTCGATTAAGGGCTGTAAGTTACGCAGGTGGGCCGGGATGCGCAACTGCGCAAAGTGTTTTTGCAAGGTCAGGCCGTCGGTGGAAGTCGCTTCCACCCGGCGGAGCAGGGCCAATGCCGCCTCGGCTGGGGGGTGGTTGCCAAAGTTGGCCAGCACGCCCAGCATGATGGCCTGCGGGTCGGGGGCTTTCAGAAACAGCGTGTAGTCGAGTTGCTTGAAAGCGAGGAGGTCGAACTCGTACTGCAAGCGGCCCGTGGCCAGCCGGGCGGGCATCTGCGGGGGCCGTTCGCCCAAAAACACCACGTACTGGCGTACTTCCAGCCGGTACTTGCGGGCCAGCATGATGCAGTAATCGGCCATGCGGAAGACCATGTCGGCGTCGTCGGCGAGTTGAAATTCCAGGTGCAGGACGAACGTCTCGCCGCGGGCGTCTTTCACCCGGCGCAGCACGTCGGGTTCACGCTCTTTGGTATGCTGCAACTGGTCGGGCAGGTCTTCCATTTCCACGGCCTGAATGCCCAGCACCCGCTCCATGAGCAGGGGCACGATGGCGTCAAGGTTTTCCCGGAATATCTTGTCGTACTGGTGGGTCTGGCGTTTTTGCTTCATGCGGGTAAACTACGCACAAAAACTCAAGCTGGCGTCGGCCCCCGTCGTTTTCACCCCAACCTCACGTCCGCTCCGCCTCCTCCGGCGTCAGCCGGGTTGGGCGGCGGTGGGCCAGTTGCAGGCCGAAGGTCATCACCAGGCTCGTGAGCAGCACCGTCAGCAGCAGCACGCCTTCGAGTTGGGGCAGTTGCAGTTTGGCCGGAATGCTCAGAAACAGCAGAATCGTAATCAGCCCCCGTGGCGCGACGAACAGTTCGGGAATCAAATCCACCTTCGCCCCGAAGTGCAGGTACAGCCCCCGCACGGTGAAAATCAGCCCGACGAGCACCGAACCCAGCAGCCAGGTCTGCCCGTCGGCGAGCGCGTCGAGGTTGACCGTGTAGCCGAAGACGGTGAAAAACAGCGTCCGCACGAAGAAGGCCCCCTCGGCGGTGATGGTCTTGAACAGCGGCAGCTTGGCTTCGAGGCCGTCGTCGTTGAGCCAGCGGGTCAGTTGGGTGGGAATCAGCACGCCCGTGTTATTGATAAACAGCCCGAACACCAGCACCAGCAGGAGGGAGGACAGGTGAAACAACTTCCCCACCGCGTACACCAGCAGCAGGGCCGACAGAATCAGGAAAAACCGCCCGTTGCGCTGCATGGCCAGCAACAGCAGCAAACAACACCCCAACGAAAGCGCCCCGATGACGAGCAGTTCCAGCCCAAACTGCACGAACGACCCCACCCGCAGGATGGGGTTGGTCAGCACGAAATTGAGCAGCACCACGCCCAGGATGTCGGAGAGCGAGGTTTCGTAAATCAGAAATTCCCGCTTCTCGCCGCCCAGGTGCATCACGCTCGGAATGGCCACCGCGCTGCTCACCACCCCCAGGGGCACGGCGTTGACGAGGCTCTGGTAAAACGTAGCCTGGGTAAAATGCTGAATCACCAGCGTCATGCCCAGCGACGTAACCAGCAGCACGACAAACGCCGAGGCCAGCGCCCGACCGATGAGGCGGTTTTTGCCCTCGCCGAGGTGCAGATCGAGGGCGCCTTCGAGCACGATCAAAATCAGCCCGACGGTGCCCAGCACGGGCAGCAACCGGCTGACGTTGGGCACTGCCCAGCCCTGCTCACGCACGAGGGTTTGCAGCGCCACGCCCAACCCGATGAGCATCAGCACCGAAGGAATGCGCGTGCGCTGAGCCAGCCGGTCGAACACGAACGACACGAGCACCAGGCCGCTGAGAACGATGAGGGTCAGGTTGGTTTCCATGCGTGAACGACGGGTTTCTGCAAAAAAAGCCTTCCCCGCTTTCTAAAAAAAACAGCCCGGCGCAGTCCGGCGCGGCCCGTGGGGCGGGGCCGTCGGCGGGCGTACCGGAAAAATTCAACACCCCGCCCCGAACCCCGCCGCTTTCCCCGAAATTATCCAAAACCTTCAGCCACGACGTTGGGAATCCGCCGTTTGCGGCGTACTTTTGCGGGCGAAATTTTCCACGCTTCACCCAATTCCATTTCTGTAAATGGCAACTCCGGTCAATACGGGCAAAGTGGCCCAGGTCATCGGCCCGGTGGTGGACGTGTCCTTCGGCGACGGAGGCCACCTGCCCAACATCCTCGACGCCCTGGAAGTCACCAAGGCCAACGGTACCAAAGTCGTTCTTGAAGTTCAGCAACACCTCGGCGAAGACCGCGTCCGCACCATCGCCATGGACGGCACCGAAGGCCTGCAACGCGGCCAGGAGGTGTACCACTACGGCACCACGATTTCCATGCCCACGGGCGAGGGCATCAAGGGCCGCCTCTTCAACGTGGTCGGCGAAGCCATCGACGGCATCGCGCAGCCCCGGTCGCCCCGTGGGCTGTCCATCCACCGCGCCGCGCCCAAGTTCGACGAACTGGCCACCTCCACCGAAGTGCTCTACACGGGCATCAAGGTGATCGACCTGCTCGCGCCCTACGTGAAAGGGGGCAAAATCGGTCTGTTCGGCGGGGCCGGGGTGGGCAAAACGGTGCTCATCATGGAACTGGTCAACAACATCGCCAAAGCCTACGAGGGCTTGTCGGTGTTCGCCGGCGTGGGCGAACGCACCCGCGAAGGCAACGACCTGCTCCGCGAATTCATCGAATCGGGCGTGATCAAGTACGGCGAGGATTTCCTCCACTCAATGGAAAAAGGCGGCTGGGACCTCACCAAAGTGGACGAAACCGAACTGGCCAAATCGCAGGCCACGCTCGTGTTCGGCCAGATGAATGAACCCCCCGGTGCCCGCGCCCGCGTGGCCCTCTCGGGGCTGACGGTCGCCGAATACTTCCGCGACGGCGACGGCGATGGCCAGGGCCGTGACATTTTGTTCTTCATCGACAACATTTTCCGCTTCACCCAGGCCGGTTCGGAAGTGTCGGCCCTGCTGGGCCGGATGCCTTCCGCCGTGGGGTACCAGCCCACGCTGGCCACCGAAATGGGCGCCATGCAGGAGCGCATCACCTCGACCAAGCGCGGGTCAATCACCTCGGTGCAGGCCGTGTACGTGCCCGCCGATGACTTGACCGACCCGGCCCCGGCCACGACCTTCGCCCACCTCGACGCCACGACGGTGTTGAGCCGGAAAATCGCCGAGTTGGGCATCTACCCCGCCGTGGACCCGCTCGACTCCACGAGCCGCATCCTCACCGCCGACGTGCTCGGCGACGCGCACTACACCTGTGCTCAGAACGTGAAGGAGATGCTCCAGCGCTACAAAGAATTGCAGGACATCATCGCCATCCTCGGCCTGGACGAACTCTCGGAAGAAGACAAACTGACCGTGAGCCGCGCCCGCCGGGTGCAGCGGTTCCTGTCGCAGCCCTTCTTCGTGGCCGAACAGTTCACGGGCCTCAAAGGCGCGCTGGTCAACATCGAAGACACCATCAAGGGCTTCAACATGATCATGGCCGGTGAACTCGACCACCTGCCTGAAGCCGCCTTCAACCTCGTCGGCACCATCGAAGACGCTATCGCTAAGGGCGAAAAACTGCTGGCGGAAGCGGCGAAGTAAGTTAATCAGTCGTAAGTCGTAAGTCGAAAGTGGTAAGGAAAAGCCTTGCACTTACGACTTACGACTTACGACTTACGACTAAAATCATGCACATCGAACTCATCACTCCCGATAAAAAAGTCTTCGCGGGCCAGGCAGTTTCGGCGTCGTTTCCCGGCAGTACCGGCTCGTTTCAGGTGCTCAACCAGCACGCCCCGCTTGTTTCGATCCTCGGTCGCGGCGACGTGGTGATCGACACCGGCGCGGGGGAGCGCAAAACCTTCGTCGTCGATGGCGGCGTGGTCGAAGTGCTCAACGACCAGGTACTCGTGCTGGCGGAGGCCGTGCTGTAGCGACCAGTTGGCAGTTGCCGGGTAGCAGTTGGCAAGACTTGAAAAACCTCACCGCTTGCGCAAGCGGTGAGGTTTTTTTAGTTTTCGGCATGAGCGAGCTGCGTTTCGACATCCGGGGTAACCTGACGCCTTACGAACTCGTGGAGGTGCCGGTCGCGGTGTTTCGGGAAACGTTTGTGGATTCCTTCGAGGAAAACTCAACGCGCCACGGGTTGTGGGCGAATTTTGAGCGGTATTTGGCCGAACTTCGTGCTCAGGTGGGCGAGCCGGTTCGGGTTTGGGTGAATGGTAGTTTTGTAACAATCCGACACGATCCAGATGACATGGATATCGTTGTTTTTCTCGCTCTGAAATTTTACGAAAAGCACGAAGCCTTGATTGAAACTCGGTTCCGGTTTCCTGGGTCAAAGCTTTTTTACCCTGGAATTGATGCGTATGATGTCAAGATTTTCCCTGAGGAGCATCCAAAACATTTTTTCTCGCGCTCTGATTGGGCCTACTGGTACGACTGGTTTAGCAAAAGCCGAAGCAACCGATTTGAGAAGGGTTACAAAAAAGGATTTGTTCAACTAAAGTTCTGAGTCATGAAAACCTCAGCAGACGTAGTCCCAGAAAAGCTGATTCGGGTGAAGGAATTGCTTGAACAGCTTCCGAAGGTCAACGAGATGATCGCGTTGCACCGGAACGGCGGAGACGATTCGATGCGGCGACAATACGAATCCATTCGTCAACGCTTCGTGGATGAACTTCAGGAAATCCTTCGCACCTACCAACTCAACGTACACATCGAGCCGGAGGCCGCCTGACCTTTCCCGGAAAATATTCCCCCCTGGCCCGCGTTTGGTAAAAGCCGATGAACGCCTTGAGATGATGCCCGTTTTTACCATGAACTTCCGTGCCGCCCTCGCCGGGCTTGCCTTTTTTCTCTTCACCCGGACCGCCGCCGCCCAGGTGACGGTCAGCCCCCGCATTGACCGCCAATCCACCCGCGAGGTGCAGATCGTGCGGGTCGAATTGACCGGTTCGTACACCGTCCTGACGTTCCAGTACCGCATCCGTGGTCAGCGCCAGCCACCGCCCGGCGTGCCGCCGGGCATGCGCGACCTGTTCGAGCCGATGTACACCTCCACGATTGGCTTCCAGCCCGACAGCCGGCTGGTGGTCAACGTAGGCGGGCAATTCCGCTCGTTCCGGTTTATCCGGGCGCAGGGCATTCCCACCGACCCCGAACGGCAGAAAGTGTACCCCGGCGACGAGGGCGTGTTCAAGGTGTATTTCGAGCGCCTGGAGCCAGGCATGACCGTGTTCGACCTCTTCGAGTGTCGGAGCGAGGGCAGCTACACCTGCTGGAATTACTACGGCGTTCACATCATCAACCCACTCCGCAACCAGGCTCCGCCCCGTCCCCGTGTAACACCAACGCCACCTTCGCGCACCCCGCCTCCTGCCGCGACGCCGCCCCCGGTGGCTTCGCGCCCGGTGCCGGTGGAGCCAAAAAGCGACGTGCCCATCGTGGTGAGCGGTCAGGTGTACGACGCCATCACCAAGCAACCCGTGGACGCCAGCCTGAGCTACCGGGGCAACGGCGGCGTGACCGACTCCGCCCGCACCATCCGCAACCTGGGTATTTATCGGCTCACGCTGCCCAAAGACAAGTACAGCTACACGGTAACGGCCCCCGGCTACGAACGACTCACCGAACCCCTCGACCTGACCCAACCCGCCGGGCTGACCCAGGTGGACCGCGACATCTACCTTCAACCCCAGGGCCGCACCACCACCCCGACGCCCGCCCCGGCTACGCCCAAACCCGCCACGCCGCCGGTGGCTACAACGCCGCCCCCGGCTCGCAGCCCCATCCTGACCACGCCCCCCGTGGTGGGTCGGAAGGTGGAGTTGAAAAACGTGCTGTTTGAAACCGGCAAATCCACTCTACTGCCCGATTCCTACGCCACGCTCGACGACCTGGCGCAGTGGATGAAGGAAAACCCGGCGGTGGAAATCCGCCTCGAAGGCCACACCGACAAGTTGGGCGATTCGCAGAAAAACCTCGAACTCTCCCTCGACCGGGTCGTGGCCGTGAAGCGCTACCTGACCGGCAAAGGCATCGCCCCCGAGCGCATCCAGACCAAAGGCTACGGCGATACCCGGCCCATCACGCGCGGCACGAGCGAAGCCGAACGCCAGAAAAACCGGCGGGTGGAATTTGTAATCGTGAAGTCGTAGGGAACGAATTTTTTCGGCGAAAGCCAAAGAATGCTCAATGTTCAATTTTCAATGTTCAATCATTTGTGTTGAACATTGAAAATTGAACATTGAGCATTGAACATTTTCCCCCGTTCCCAACCATGTCTAAGACCATCCTCACCGTCACGCTCAACCCTTCTCTCGACAAAAGCACCCGCGTGGCGGGCATCATGCCCGAGAAAAAACTCCGCTGCGAAGCCCCGCACTACCAGCCCGGCGGGGGCGGCATCAACGTGGCGCGGGCCATCCACAAACTGGGCGGTGAGGCCACGGCGCTCTACCTGGCGGGCGGACACGGGCGGCATTTTTTCCGGGAATTGCTCGAAGCGGAGGGCGTCGAAGCCCTGCCCCTGCCGATCGACGGGCGCATCCGCGAAGCCCTCGCCGTGGTGGACACGACTACCAACCAGCAATACCGCTTCAACGAACCCGGCCCGACGGTCAGCGAAACGGAGTGGCAGGCCTGCCTCGCCGAAATCAGCCGGATGGACGGCCTGCGGTACGTGGTCGGCAGCGGAAGTCTGCCCCCCGGTGTACCCAATGATTTCTACGACCGCCTCGGGGCCGTGGCGAAACGGGTTGGTGCCCGCTACGGGCTCGACACCTCCGGCGAAGCCCTCCGCCACGCCGCCGACGGCAGCGGGGCCTACCTGCTCAAGCCCAACCTCCACGAGTTGAGTACGCTTTCGGGTACCACCGAATTGGAGATGGACGACGTGGACGATGCCGCCAAAGCCCTGATTGCGAAGGGCGCGGCGGAGGTCATCGTCGTGTCGCTGGGGGCGCAGGGGGCCTTGCTCGTCACGGCGGAGTTTTGCAAGCACGTCATGGCCCCGACCGTGAAAAAAAAGAGCACCGTCGGGGCGGGCGACAGCATGGTGGCGGGCATGACGCTGGCCCTTTCGCGGGGGCGGTTGCTCGAAGAAGTCGTCTGCTTCGGCGTGGCCTGCGGGGCCGCCGCCACGATGAACGAAGGCACCTCCCTATGCCAGCGCGCCGACGCGGAGCGGCTGTTTGAGAAGATGAAAAACCGAAAAATGTAAAATGAAAAACCGCAAAAGGAAGGGTCAACGCTGTCTTTCTACTTTTTCATTTTGCGGTTTTTCATTTTACATTTTTCGGTTCCTTCAGGCTTTTTCCAGCAGTTCCACAATCTCCGCCGAAATGCCCACCGACGAGAAGCCCCCGTCGTGGAAAAGGTTCTGCATCGTCACTTTTCTCGTCAAATCCGAGAAAAGCGTAATCACGTAATCGGCGCACTCGTCGGCGGTGGCGTTGCCGAGCGGCGACATCCGGTTGGCGTACTCGAAAAACGCGTCGAAGCCGCTGATGCCCGTGCCCGCCGTGGTTTTCGTCGGCGACTGCGACACGGTGTTCACCCGCACGCCCTTCTTTTTCCCGTACCGATAGCCGTAGCTCCGGGCGATGCTTTCGAGCATGGCTTTGGCCTGGGCCATGTCGGTGTAGTCGGGGAACGACCGCTGGGCGGCGATGTAACTTAGGGCCACGACGGAGCCGCCCTCGGCCATGGCGTCGAGTTTCTCCGCCGTCTGGAGCATTTTGTGGAGGGAAAGCGCCGACACGTCGAGCGATTTGAGAAACCACTCGTAGTTCATGTCGCCGTACTCCCGGCCCTTGCGGATGTTGGTGCTCATGCCGATGCTGTGGAGCACGAAATCAATCGGCCCGCCGAGGACTTCCTGCGACTGGGTGAAGAGTTTTTCCAACTCGCCCACTTCCGTCGCGTCGGCGGGGATGATTTCGGCCCGGCACTGCTCGGCGAGGTTCTTGATGGCGCCCATGCGCATGGCGATAGGGGCGTTGGTGAGGGTGAAGGTAGCGCCTTCTTCGTGGGCTTTGAGGGCCACTTTCCAGGCGATGGAGTTTTCGTCGAGGGCACCCGAAATGATGCCGCGCTTGCCGTTCAATAAGCCGAAAGCCATGAGACAATTACGAATTACGAATTAGGAATTACGAATTTTTGACCGTGCGTGTCAAGCTCGTACCGAGGCAAAGTAACTACATTTTTCCGCGCCAATCCCTTAATTCGTAATTCCTACTTCGTAATTCGTAATGACTTTGTTGCATCGCTAAAAAAACAGGAGAGCGGGCAGGGTTAGATTTGAGGAGCAAAACCAAAACCAACCCCCGCCTCTCCTGATGAGCAAAGATAACCAAACCAAAGCCGCCCCCGCGCCACGGACCGGCCCTAACCCCCCCTACCGGATTATCAACTGGCCCGACTACAGCCTGGGCGGGGAAGCCGGTGCTGGCCCAGCGCGGCGAGGCCATCGCCGGGATTGCCACCACCGACCGGGCCACCTGGAAACGAGCCGTCGGCCATCAGGTGCGCAGCCAAGGCGAAGTGAACATGTTACGTTACAAGACCCTCTTGGGTGAGCGCATTCGAGGGCGAGAGTTGGTCAACCAAGCCAGTGAAGTAGCTCTGAACTGCAAGCTCCTGAACCGGTTTGCCCAACTGGGTTTACCTCAATCACGCCTGATTAGGCCGTGAGTAGATGCAACAAAGTCATTGCCAACTGCCAACTTATAATCCTGCTTCCCTCCTGTCTTCTCCACCAGCCGCGTTTCGCGGATGACGAGGTCGGGCGAGAGGGCCTTGCACATGTCGTAAATCGTCAGAGCGGCGATGCTGGCTCCGGTCAGGGCTTCCATCTCGACGCCCGTGCGGGCCGTCAGGGCGCAGGTGCATTCGATGACCACGTCGTTGCCCACGGCTTCGATGGTGAATTTGCAACTGTCCAGCCCCAGCGGGTGGCAGAGCGGAATCAGGTCGGCGGTTTTTTTCGCGCCCATCGTCCCGGCCAGAATCGCCGTTTGAAAAACAGGGCCTTTTTTGGTCAGAATGTCGCCGCTTTCGCGCAGGCCCGCGCTGAGGCGTTCCATCACCTCGGCAGGCAGCGTGACCACGCTCCGGGCGCGGGCCACGCGGCGGGTGAGGGCTTTTTCCGACACGTCCACCATGCTGGGGTTGTTGCCCGCGTCGAGGTGGGAGAACAAAGGTTGGGAATCCATGCGGCGAAAATAGCGCTCAGTTCGTAGTTTGTGGTTTGTAGTTTGTGGTTGTCTGAATCAGGATGGCCAGGATTTGAGGATGTACTGGATGCCGTACACTTGTATTTTCAATCTTGAACATCCTCAAATCCTGGCCATCCTGATTCAGACAACCACAAGCCAACCCCCCCATGCTTTCCGTCGAAGAAGCCCTCCGCACCGTCCTGACCCACCGCCTGCGCCTGCCCGATGAAACCGTGCCCCTGCACCAGGCCGTTGGTCGCGTGCTGGCCGAACCCCTCCTCGCTGACCGCGATTTTCCGCCCTTCGACCGGGTAACGATGGACGGCATCGCGCTGGGCTGGCCCGCGCCGGTGGCGGGCGACGAGGTACTCATCGAAGCCACGCAGTACGCCGGGGTGCCGCCGCTCACCCTTGGCCACCGCACTCATGCCATCGAGGTGATGACCGGAGCCGTGCTGCCCGAAGGCACCCTGATGGTGGTGCGCAACGAAGATTTCGACGTGGTACAGCGCGACGGGCAGCGCTACGCGGCCCTGAAAATTTCGCCCGTTCCGAAGCAAAACATCCACCACCGGGGCGAAGACCGCCGGGCGGGCGACCTGCTCGTGCCGGTGGGCACCCGCCTCAGCCCCGCCGAAATTGCCGTGGCGGCCTCGGTGGGCAAGGCGCACCTGCTCGTGCAGGGCCTACCCCGCGTGGCCGTGATTTCGACGGGCGACGAACTGGTGGCCGTTTCGGAAACCCCGCTGCCCCACCAGATTCGCCGCTCCAACGGGGCCATGCTCGTCGCGGCCCTGGCCCAGCGGGGTATCCTGGCCGAAGAGTTTCACCTCACCGACGACCGCGAAACGCTGACCGGGCGCCTGCGCGAACTGCTCATCCACTTCGACCTGCTGCTGCTGAGCGGCGGGGTTTCGGCGGGGAAAAAAGACTTCGTGCCCGGCGTGCTGGCCGAGTTGGGCGTGGTGAAGCAGTTCCACCAGGTGGCCCAGCGGCCCGGCAAGCCTTTCTGGTTCGGCACGCACCCCGACGGCCCGGTGGTGTTCGCCCTGCCCGGCAACCCGGTGTCCACGTTTTTGTGCTTTTTGAAGTATGTCGTGCCTGTGGTACCGACGGACTTTAGTCCGTCGAACGGTACGTTGCCAACCCGCGCGATTCTGACCGAATCCGTCACGTTCAAACCCAACCTGACCTACTTCGTCCCCGTTTCCACACAAATCGACGTTGAAACCGGCCGCCGCCTCGCCCGCTCGCTGAAAGGCTCCGGCTCCGGCGATTTCGCCAACCTCCTCGACTGCGACGGCTTTCTCGAACTCCCCGCCGGCCGCGACGAGTACGGAGCGGGGGAGGAGTTTGGGTACCTGGGTTTTCGGTGAAAGAGCGGAGAAAATGCTCAATTTTCAACGATCAGTGTTCAATTCTCAATGAAATCGTTGAACATTGATCGTTGAAAATTGAGCATTGAACATTCTCCTCTAAACCATGCCCCTTTCCCTCCCCGCTTACGCCCAGGAAGTGCGCCAGGAACTGCTCCGCATCCTCGATTACTGGCAAACCCACGCCCCCGACCCCCGAGGCGGCTTCTACGGCCGCGTGGACGGCCAGAACCAGCCCGACCCCAACGCGGCGAAAGCCATTGTGCTCAACGCCCGGATTCTCTGGACATTTTCGATGGCCTACCGCACCCTCCGCGACCCGGCTTACCGAAAAACCGCCGACCGGGCCTACGCTTACGTTCGCGACCATTTTTTCGACCCAAAAAACGGCGGCGTGTACTGGAGCCTCAACCCCGACGGTACGCCCCGCGAGGCCAAAAAACAACTCTACGGCCAGGGCTTCGCGCTCTACGGCCTGAGCGAGTACGTGCGGGCGACGAAACATGGGGAAGCGTTGGCGCTGGCAAAAAAGCACTGGCAAACGATGGTGGACCGGGCCTACGACGCCCGACGCGGGGGCTACGTCGAAGCCTTCGCCCCCGACTGGGGACCAACCGACGACTACATCCTGAGCAAGGGCGAGGCCCGCAAGAGCATGAACACGCACCTGCACCTCATCGAGCCGTTCACCAACCTGCTGCGGGTCTGGCCCGACGCGGCGTTGAAAAAACAGGTGCGCCGGATGCTCGAAGAAACCTTCCTCGGCCACATTCTCGACCCCGAACACCGCCGGATGCGGTTGTTTTTCACCGAAGACTGGAAGGTGCTGTCGCACGAAATATCCTACGGCCACGACGTGGAAGCCTCCTGGCTACTCTACGAAACCGCCGAAGTTTTGGAAGACAAACCCCTGCTCGGCAAAATCAAAGACGTGAGCCTGAAGATGGCCACCGCCACCCTCGACGGCCTCAACCCCGACGGCGCGCTGACCTACGAACTGAACCCCGAAACGGGCCACAAAAATGAGGATCGCAGTTGGTGGGTGCTCAGCGAACAGATGGTGGGCTACCTCAACGCCTACCAACTCAGCGGCAAGCAGCACTGGCTCGAAAAATCGCTGAACAGTTGGGGTTTCGTGAAAAAACACCTCCTCGACCTCCAGCACGGCGAGTGGTACGTGGGGACCGACGCCCAGGGCAACCCCAACCGCCGCGCCGACAAAATCACCGCCTGGAAATGCCCCTACCACAATGGCCGCGCCTGCGAGGAAGTGATGCGGCGGCTGGGGCACTAAAAATTCTGTCGTGAAAAATTCCTCCTTTAAAGGGCAGGGCCGTTAAGTTCTCGAATGCATGAACCTAATGTTCAATTTTCAATGCTCAATGCTCAATTTTCAATGGATTATTTCTCTGACTTTCAATCATTGAACATTGAACATTGAACATTGAACATTGAACATTGAACATTGAACATTTTTTGCGCTACCAATCAGAACTTAACGGCCCTGCCTTCAAAGGGGGGAATTTTTCGCCGTCCGGTACGCCTTCTCCACCAAATCCTCCAGTTCCACCACCCGCAGGGCCGCCTCGTGGGTGGCTTCGAGCACCACGGGCGGGGCTACCCCGGCCCGGCGGGCTTCTTCCCAACGCGCCACGCAGAGGCACCACCGGTCGCCGGGTTTCAGGCCGGGGAAGCGGTACTCGGGGCGGGGGGTGACGAGGTCGTTACCCCGCGAAACGCTGAACCGCAGGAATTCCTCGGTCATGATGGCGCACACCGTATGCGAACCGGCGTCGTCGGGGCCGGTTTCGCAGCAGCCGTCGCGGTAAAATCCGGTCATCGGGGCCAGGGAGCAGGGTTCGAGCGGCTCGCCGAACACGTTGCGGGAGGGTTCTTTTTCGTACATCGTTCAACTTTTTTGGAAAAATCAGGAAAAAATTCGGACTGGGTAATGCCTTCGTTTCCAACCGGCTGCAGTACCCGTCGCCCGGCCTGGGCACGGAGGCATTAACGTTTCTTAACGAAACCATTCCAACGGTTTCCGGAAGACGGGGGTCATGCCTCCCGAAAGCGTTTCCCGACCCAAGCGGTCGGGCGCTGAATTCGGTGTTTTTCTTTTTTCATCAACCCTGTTTTCCATGAAAATTACCAAGTTCCTGGCCCTGAGCCTCGCGACCGCCGTCGCCGCCGGCTGCAAACTCGACTCCGACAACTCCCGCCCCGTGTACGACCTCGTGTTCGACTTCAACGCGGGCGTGCAAGGCTGGTCGGGCGGTTTTACCGATTATTCCGTCGTGCAGGACAGCGCGATGTTTGAGTTCAGTCTGGTCCAGGCTGGCCTTCCCGCGCCGCTCGACACGACCAAAAAAGGCTTCCGCATCGAAGGCATGAACCGCAGCGACGATTTGTTCATGTTCATCAAAACCAAACTGACGGGCCTGGCCCCCAACACGGTGTACGACACGCAGTTCAGCGTCGATTTCGCCTCGATGTATGGCGACAGCCTGGTGGGCATCGGCGGTTCGCCGTCAAAATCGGTGTACCTCAAAGCCGGAGCCACGGGCACCGAGCCGGTGAAGGTGAAAAACGGCGATATGTACGTACTCAACGTGGACAAAGGCAACCAATCCACCGGCGGCAAAGACGCCGTGCTGCTCGGCGACGTGTCCATCGGCAACACCGGTCAGATGCGGTACAAGACCATCAACCGGAACAACGGCAACGGAGCACCGCTGAAGGCCAAAACCAACGACAAGGGCGAACTCTGGCTCTTCGTCGGCACCGATTCGGGTTTCGAGGGGCTAACGACGCTGTACTACCAGCGGGTACGGGTGCTAATCACGCCCGCCGCCAACCCGACAGCTCCTTAAACCCAACCGGGGCCTCGCGCTCCAATCACCGTCACATCACGCTTCGATTTGACTGTTAGGGAAGAAACCCCGGCTGCTGGCTGGGGTTTTCTTTTTTGAGAGGGGAAGAGAGGGAGGAAGGGGAAAAATCCCTCTCGTCCTTCTTCTCCCCCTTCACCCCTCTCATTCAAACCCCACCTCCACGACAACGGGACGGTGGTCGGAGTCGCCGGAAGGCAGGGTTTGGAACGTGACCGGGCGTAGGCCGCGGGTGACGAACACGTGATCGATGGGCAATTGCACGAAGGGCAGGGGAGAAATCCAGGTTGGTTTGAGGCCGAACCCCCGTCGGCAGGCCGTCAAACCCGGCACCCCGGTCAATTTGCGGTACACCGGCGACCAGGGCGTGATGTTGAAATCGCCCACGAGCAGGGTGGGGATGGGCTGGCGGCGGGCGTAGTCGAACGCAAACCAAAGCTGGGCGTTGCGCCACGAAAACCAGGCGGGCCGGACGGGCGTGCGCGGGTGAACCGTGACGAGGCCGACGTCCCGCCCCCGGATTTTCGTGCGAATTGCCACCGTGCGGAAGTCGCGCAGAGCCGCCGAATCACGCACGAAGGGCGTGCGGCTCAGCACGAGGTTGTAGCATTGACTTTTGGCGTGCGAAAACGAGCGGTACGGGTACTGCGGCAACCGACGGCGCACCTTCTCGTACAGCGCGGGCGTGGCCTCGGCAATGACGCACAGGTCGGGCTGCTCGCGGGCAATCATCGCCAGTGTGGAGTCGAGGTTTTCATTGTTGAAGAGCACGTTGGCGTGGAGTACGCGCAGGTCGGCGGGGTCGGCGGGCGGTCGCGAAGCCAACAGCCAGGGCGCTACGAGCGCACCGTTCCAAACCAGCAGACCGAGGGCGAGGTAAAAAATTCGCTGGCGTTGCCAAATCCAATAGCCCGTCAGGAGCAGGGCCGCCGAAGCGTACACGACCGGAAAATGGCTGAACAATTCAAACGGCCACCAACGGCCCGGGAGTTGCCCGGCGGCGGTGGCCAGCAACAGGCCGTAGGTGGCCAGTCGAAGCCAGAACTGAAGCCGGAACAGCCGGGGACGAACCGGCGGCGGGGCAGTTTTTTCGTCAAAATCAGGGTTCACGGAAAGAAAGAAAGCCGCGCAAAGGTACGGATTGCCGCCCGTTTCGCTTTTTGAGTTTGAAGTTCGTAGTTTGAAGTTTAAAGTTGCGGAACTGTAACGAACCACCAACCGCGCGGCGGCCGCTTCAAACTACGAACTTCAAACTTGCAACTCCTCCTCCACACCCACCACCTCCGCCTCCGCCACACGTTCACCATCACCCACGAATCGCGGGATGTGCAGCCCACGCTCATCGTCGAACTCCGCGACGGGGCGTTTTCGGGCTACGGCGAGGCCACCGAAACGCCGTACTACGGCGTGACGATTCCGGGCATGATGGCCCAGCTTGAGGCTGTACGCGGCGAGATTGAAGCCTACGATTTCGACCGCACTGGCACCTCACCCGAGGATTTTTTTGGCCGCATGGAGCCGCTCCTGGCCGACGACCACCCCTTCGCGCTCTGCGCGCTCGACGTGGCGGCGAATGATTTGTGGGGGAAAAAACGGGGCCAGCCGCTCTACGCCGCCTGGGGCCTCGACCCCTCGCGCAACCCCATCACCGACTACACGATTGGCATCGACACGGTGGAGAAAATGGTGGCCAAAATGCGGGAAATGCCCTTTCCGCTCTACAAAATCAAGCTCGGCACCCCCGACGACCTCGCCATCGTCCGGGAACTGCGACGTTACACCGACGCCACCTTCCGCGTGGATGCCAACACGGCCTGGGGCGTGGACGAAACCATCCGCAACGCCGCCGAATTGAAAACCCTGGGCGTGGAATTCATCGAACAACCCATGCCCGCCGCCGACTGGGAGGGCATGAAGCGGGTGTTTGCCGAAAGTGCCCTGCCGATCATCGCCGACGAAAGCTGCATCGTGGAAGCCGACGTGGCCCGCTGCTACGGCTTTTTCCACGGCATCAACATCAAACTCATGAAGTGCGGGGGCCTGACCCCCGCCCGCCGAATGATTGCCCACGCCCGCACGCTGGGGCTGCAAGTGATGGTGGGCTGCATGACCGAATCGAACGTGGGCTGCTCGGCCATCGCCCAGCTTTTGCCCCTGCTCGATTACGTGGACATGGATGGCATCCTGCTCGTGGACGACGACATTTCGACGGGCGTGACGATTGACTACGGCAACGTGATTTACGCGAACGAAAACGGGACGGGAGCGAGGCTTTTGTCTGAACCGCGATTGGCCGGGATTAACGGATTTTCAGGATAAAAGGAAAAATCCAGATTGATTCATTCCAAAAAAATCAAGTGTCAGCCATCCTGAACATCCTGAAATCCCGGCCAATCGTGGTTCAGACTACCTCCCTCCCCGGCCGAACGGTCTTGACCGAAACCGGCGAGATGCTCTGGTTTTCGGGCACGGCGTATCTCGGCATGGGGCACGTGCCCGCATTTCAGCAACTGCTCCGCGAAGGGCTGTCCCAGGCGGGCAGCACCTGGGGCAGTTCGCGGCACAACACGGTGCGGCTGGCGGTGTACGCCGAGGCCGAGGGGGCGCTGGCCGACTTCGTCGGGGCACCGGCGGCCTTGACAGTGTCGTCGGGGATGCTGGCGGGGCGTGTGGTAGCTGCGGACTTTAGTCCGCAGGCAACGGTATTTTACGCGCCCGGCGTGCATCCGGCGCTCTGGGGGACCGACTACCGCCCGGCCGAGGAGCCGGTGGGACCCTGGTGGGAGCGCCTGCCCGAACGCGTAGCGGCCTGCGACGCCGACGAAATCGTCATCGCCACCGATTCGGTCGGGTCGCCGCACACGGGCCGGGTGCCGCTGGAGCGGCTGGGCGATTTGCCCGCCGACAAAAAGGTGACGGTGGTGGTGGATGATTCGCACGGGCTGGGGATTTTCGGCGAGAAGGGGGCGGGCGTGTACCAGACGCTCGCGCGGGTTATCAAGCGGAACGCCGCCCGCCCGCACCACAAAATGCTGGTCATCAGTTCGCTCAACAAGGCGCTGGGCGTGCCCGCCGGGGCTATTTTTTCGGATGGGAAAACAATTGATAAACTGCGGCATTCCCCCTGGTTCGGGGGTAGTTCGCCCGCCGTGCCGGGGGCGATGTGGGCCCTGACGCGGGCTTTCGAGCTGTACCGGGAGCAGCACGCGAAACTGCTGCGCAACACCCGTTTTTTCGTCGAAACCCTCGGCGAAACCATCCACCATTTTTGCTGGATGCCCGACTACCCGGCCTTCACGACCACCGCCGAAGGTTTTCACCAATTTTTAGCGGAAAACGGCATCCTGACCGCTTCGTTTCCCTACCCGACGCCCGCCGACCCGCCCATCACCCGGCTGGTGGTGAGTGCGCTGCACACGTTCGGAGACCTGGAACTCCTGGCGCAAACGTGTCGTAATTTTTTTCATCCCAAACCATGAAACTCCTCCTCGCCCTGGCCCTCGCCCAAGCCCCCGACTCCACCCTCCTCGAAACGCTGATGCGTACCCGACCGGCGCAGTTTGGCGAGATTCTGGCCCACCCCGAAACCTACGAGGTGCAGGTGCTCTACACCCAGATTGACCGCGACCGCCGCAACCGGCCCCAATTCCGCACGTTTTCCTACGGCTTCGACAAAAGCCGGTACTTCTACCCGGCCAGCACGGTGAAATTGCCCACGGCGGTGCTGGCCCTGGAAAAGTTGAACAAGCTGAAGGTCAGCGGGCTGACAAAAGATTCACCCATGCTCACCGGCGCGGCTTACGAGCGGCAAACGCCCGTCACGAAGGATTCGACCGCCCAAAACGGCCTGCCCAGCGTGGGGCATTACGTGAAGAAAATCCTGCTCGTGAGCGACAACGACGCCCACAACCGGCTCTACGAATTCCTCGGCCAGCAGTACCTCAACCAAACGATGCACGCGAAGGGATTTCCCGAAACCCGCATCGTCCACCGGTTGCAGGTCGGCATGACCCGCGAGCAGAACCGCCGCACGAACCCCGTGCAGTTTCTCGGCCCCGACGGCAAGGTGGTGTACGAACAGCCGCTGGTGGTTTCGGAAAAAGAATTCGTGCCCACCGGGCCGATAAAAAAAGGGAGGGGATTCCTGCGCGGGGGAACGCTGGTCAACGAGCCGTTCGACTTCACGCACAACAACTTTTTCCCCCTCGACGAACAGCACAACCTGCTGAAGGCGATTCTTTTCCCGGAATCCGTGGACAAAAAAATGCGGTTCATCCTGACCGATGACGACTACCGGTTCCTCTACCGGTACATGAGCGAACTGCCCACGGAAAGCAAATTCCCCAATTACCCGCGTCCCGACTACTGGCCCACGTACTGCAAGTTTTTGCTTTTTGGCAGCGAAAAAGACGCCGTGGTGCCCAAAAGCCTCCGCATCTTCAACAAAGTCGGCGACGCTTACGGGTTCTTGCTCGACAACGCCTACGTGGTGGATTTTGACCGGGGCATCGAATTCCTGGTCAGCGTGGTCATTCACTGCAACCGCGATGGCATTTACAACGACGACCGGTACGACTACGACACGGTGGGCTTTCCGTTCCTGAAGCACCTCGGCCTGTTGCTCTACGACCACGAGGCCCAACGGCCCAGAAAGCGCAAGCCCGATTTGGCCAAATTCCGGTTGGCGTACCCCGACTAAAAACCGGTGTGCGGGCAAAAAACCGCGCTCACCTTCGGTCGGGCGCGGCTTGCTTTCCAGCGTCTCCTGGGCGTAAGCCGTGGCCAGCAGCAAAAGAAAGACGCAACCCAACCCAAGTTTTTTGGCACTGGCCGCATGCGCTCCGTGACGCTGGGGGGTGGGTTGCCGGGAGTGTCTTCAGGCTTCGGTTCTCCCAAGAAAATGTCATTTGGTTCGAGGAAAAGTGGATACGACGAGGTTACTGCACCAGCACTCCGTTCGCTTTCAGAATCTTGCTGAAAAACAGCACCTGGTACGGCAACGCATTTTGCCAGTACTCCCAGGTGTGCGCGCCGGGGCGTTCGAGGTAGTCGTGCGGGGTTTTGTTGTCGAGCAGGCGACGGTGCAGGTCGCGGTTGGTGTCGATGAGGAAATCGTCCACGCCGATGTCCAGCATCAGCGGCAAACCGTTGGCTTTCAGACGATCAGCCAGCGTGACCATCGTGTAGCCGGGGTAGGGCGTATCGCCCGGCTGGGGCGGGCCGAGGAGGTTGGTCAAGTTGTCAGCGCGGGCTTTGGCGAAGTCGGCGGGCACTTTCCAGGTGGCCGTGTTGATGTTCATCACCCCGCTCATGCTGCCCGCCGCCGCGTACAACTCCGGGTGGCGCGACGAAATAAACATGGCCCCGTGCCCGCCCATCGACAGCCCCGCAATCACCCGCCCCTTGCGGTCGCGGACGGTGCGGTAGGTGGCGTCGATTTTTTCGATCAATTCCCTCGAAATGAACGTCTCGAACTGGCTCGTCGGCACCAGCGGGCTGTCGAAGTAGTAGCTCGTCGGGTCGCCGTCGGGGGTGACGATGATGAGGTTGTACTGGTCGGAAAGCCCGTGGAGCAGCCTGCGGTCAGGGGTTTTCGTCAGCCAATCGCGGAAGGAGCCGCTGCCGCCGTGGAGCAGGTACAGCACGGGAAACACCTGCTTTTTGGCTCTCTGGTACTTCTCGGGCAGCACCACCGCTGCCCGGAGGGTGCGGTTCATGCGGGTGCTGGGCACGTCGAGGGTGTCCACGCGGGCACCGAAGCCAAACGTGGTGCGCAGCAGCAGGCCGAAAACGAGGAGGCAACGGGCGATTTTCATGCGGTCGGTCGAAGGGAAAATCATTCTTTGTGTTGAAGCTACACAAAGAAGAATTCCTGCTGGATATACCCCTGCAATTTTCCGGGCACCGTCCCCTCCGGGCCAAAGCGGCGGCCTTCAATAAATTCCAATACCTTGCAGCCCCGAACCGTTTAGCCTCAAGCCTGTTTTCATGCAAACCCTCAAAATCGCCCTCCGCCAGCGCCTGACCGACGTGAGCCGCTACTGGAACACGCTTTCCGAAGAAACCCTCCGCCAGCGCCCGGCTCCGGGCAAATGGAGCAAAAAGGAAATTCTCGGGCACCTCGTCGATTCGGCCCAGAACAACATCCGCCGCCTCACGGTGGGGCAGTACGAGGCCGGGGCGCGCATCGTGTACGACCAGGATGCCTGGGTGCAAGCCGCCGACTACCAGACCTACCACTCCGACGAACTGCTTCAGCTTTGGGTGCTGCTCAACCAGCACTTCATCCGGGTGATGGAGCATTTGCCCGAGGAAAAATACGTCGTTCTGACCGACTGGGGCCGTACCGAACCCGACTACGTGCCGCTCGATTTCGTGGCCGAAGACTACCTGCGCCACCTCGACCACCACGTTTCGCGGTTGATGAAGTAGAAGAGGGCGGGGAAAGGCAGTAGAATGCTCAATGTTCAATGCTCAATTTTCAATGTTCAATGATGCGCTTTTTGATGCATCCAACATTGAAAATTGAGCATTGAACATTCTCGAAAGCTCCTCCTCCCTCTCCTCCCTCTCCTGCTTTTTTCCGTTCTTTGCCGCATGACGCCCAACGAACAACTCATCACAAACTTCTACGAGGCTTTCGCCCGGCGCGATTTTGCGGCGATGGCCGAGTGCTACCACCCGGAGGCCACGTTTTCCGACCCCGTTTTCAAAGACCTGAAAGGCCGGCACATCGCGGCCATGTGGCACATGCTCTGCCTCAACGCCCAGGAATTTTCGGTCAGTTTCGACAGCGTGCAGGCCGACGAAGCCGGCGGCAAAGCCCGCTGGGCGGCCCGCTACCGGTTTTCGGGCACGGGCCGTAAGGTGTACAACCGCATCCGGGCGTACTTCACGTTCAAAGACGGCAAAATCCTCAGCCACCGCGACCGGTTCTCGTTCTGGCGCTGGGCGCGCATGGCCCTCGGCCCCGTCGGGCTGCTGCTGGGCGGTACCGAACTCATGCGCAAACGCGTCCAGAAAAACGCCGAAACCTCGCTGAGCAAGTTTTTGGAGAAACATCCTGAATACCGGTAGTTTAGCGTTCAGGGTTTAGGGTTTAGGGTTTAGCGTTGCATTCACACTAAACCCTAAACCCTAAACCCTGAACGCTAAACCCAATGCCATGCCCGAAACCACCCACCGCATCCCCGCCCTCGACGGCTACCCGCTGGCTGCCCGGCTGCTGGTGCCCGACGGTGCGCCGAAGGCGGTGGTGCAGGTGAACAGCGGGACGGCCATTCTGAAGGAGTTTTACGGGTCGTTCGCGCGATTTCTGGTCGAGAATGGCTACGCCGCCTGCCTCTGGGATTACCGGGGTACGGGCGAATCCGCTCCCGCGTCGTTGCGGGGCTTTTCGGCCCGAATGCTGGACTGGGGCACGCTCGACATGCCCGCCGTGCTCGATTTCCTGGAAGAGACGTTCCCCGACCTGCCCAAGCTCGCCTTCGGCCACAGCGCGGGCGGGCAGCAGGTGGGCTTCATGCCGAACCTCGACAAACTCAGCGGGCTGGCGTGCTTCGCCACGTCGTCGGGGTACTGGGGCTTCATGCCCCCCGATTACCGGCTGAAAACGCACCTTTTTTTTCACGGCGTCGTGCCCTTCGGCCATGCACTGCTGGGTTACACGGCGGCGCGGCGGCTGGGCATCATGGAAGATCTGCCCCGTGGCGTGGCCCGCGAATGGCGGGGCTGGTGCAGCCGACCCCATTATTTTTTTGACGAGAAATTTTTCGGGAAAACCGTCCCCACGGGCCGGTTCGGCGCGCTGCCGTTCCCGGTGAAGGTGTTCTGGGCCACCGATGACCCAATTTCCAACGCCCGCTCGGTCCCGGCCTTCTGGCAGCACGTGCGCAGTACGCAGTCCCTTGATGTGGAAGCGTTGCGCCCGGCGGATGTTGGGTTGAACACCATCGGCCATTTTGGTTTTTTCCGAAAAACCGCCCGCGAAACGCTCTGGCCGAAAGCGTTGGCCGAACTCGAAACCATGCGGTTGGCCCGCCACGTCCTCGATGAACCTCGTCCGTAGCCACCTCCTCCTCGACCTGATTTTCCAGCAGTGGCGGGGCGAGTTGGGCAAGTCGTTCGCGAAAACCCGCCGCCGGGCCTACCGGGTGTATCACTACGCCCGGCACCTGGCCCGCCCCGATGACCCGCTGGCCGACGACAAACTGGCGATGGTGGCCGCGTTCTGGGCCAAAGCCGATCCCGACGGCCTGAACCGCCACCTCCAGGCTCTGGGCCGCACCGACTGGCAGGCCGAACTCGCCGCCGTGCTCGCCCAAAACCGCCGCCTGACGCGCGACGAAGGCCCCTTCGCTGCCCTCGCCGAGCCGTTCCGGCAAGCCTGCTGGGCCGAGCGAAGCCGGGGCTGGTGGCCCACCGACGTGCCGGAATTGGTGCGGGAGGAAGTGAACAAAGCCTTCCCGCGCTAACAGTGGGTTCGTTGGTAGGGGCGGAGCTTGCCTCCGCCCGCGTCACCTGCAATCTGACCAAGGCGGAGGCAGGTGCCGCCGCCCCTCCGTTTCTCAATTTTGAAACCATGAAAACCCTCCGCTTCACCCAACCCGGCCCCCCCGCCGAAGTTCTTCAACTGACCGACGCCGACCTGCCCCAGCCCGGCCCCGGCGAGGTGCGCCTCCGCGTGCTGGCCGCGCCCATCAACCCCTCCGATTTGATGTTCGTGCAAAACCAGTACGGCATCCGGCCCCAACTGCCTTCGGGCGCGGGTTTCGAGGGCGTGGGCGTCGTGGACGCGCTCGGCGAAGGCGTCACGTTGCCCGTCGGCCAGCGAGTGAGTTTCACCACCGTCGGGTCCTGGAGCGAGTACGCCGTGGCCCCGGCCCGCGCCCTCGTGCCCGTGCCCGACGGCGTTTCTGACGAAGCGGCGGCGCAGTTGTTCGTCAACCCCTTCACGGCATACGCCATGATTCGGGAATCGGGCGTGCAGCCGGGCGACTGGCTGATGCTCACGGCGGCGGCTTCGGCCTTCGGCAAACTGGTGATTCAGTTCGCCAAACAGCGGAGCATCCGCACCATCGGCACCGTGCGCCGCCCGGATTTCATCGAAGAGTTGAAAGCCCTCGGGGCCGATGAAATCATCGACGTGTCGCAAGAATCCGTCACGCGGCGGGTGAAGGAAATCACCAACGGCCAGGGCGTGGGCTGCATCCTCGAAGCCGTGGCGGGCAAACCGGCGGCCCAGGTGCTGCCCTGCCTGCGCAACGGCGGCACCATGCTCGTGTACGGCGCGCTGAGCCTGGAGGAAATGCCCATCAACGCCGGGCTGCTGATTTTCAAAGGAATCGCCGTCAAAGGCTTCTGGCTCACCACCTACATGCGCGAAGCCTCGCCCGAAGCCCGCCGCGAGGTGGCCGAAACCGTGCTCACCAACCTCGCCAGCGGTACGATTCACCTGCCCGTCGAGGCAACGTATTCGCTGGAACACATCGCCGAAGCCGTCCGCCACGCCGAGCGAGAAGGGCGGGGCGGGAAGATTTTGGTAAAACCTTGAAAAAGAATGGTCAATGCTCAATATTCAATTTTCAATGAACAATCGAAGGCCATGAACGTTGAAAATTGAACCGCGCGGCGTCCGCATTGAGCATTGACCATTTTCTGTCACGATGACCCTCTTCAACGCCTCCACCCCCGTCGCCCACCTGACGCTCAACCGCCCCGACAAGGCCAACGCCCTCGACGAAACGACCTGGGCGGAATTGAGAACCGCCCTCGAACGCTGCGCCGCCACGCCCTCCATCCGCGCCGTGGTGCTCAGCGCGGCGGGCGACCGGGTGTTCTCGGCGGGCATTGATTTGGGGATGCTGATGAGCGTCCGCCAGCGCTTCGCCGACGATTGCGAGGGGCGGATGCGGGAGAAAATCCGGGAGTTCATCCTGGAGTACCACCGCCTCATCGGCTTGCTCGAATCCTGCCCCAAACCCGTGTTGGCGGCCATCCACGGGGGCTGCATCGGCGCGGGCCTTGATCTGGTCTGCGCCGCCGACCTGCGCTACTGCACCGCCGACGCGTATTTCACCATCAAGGAAATCGATCTGGGCATGGTGGCCGATTTGGGCACGTTGCAACGCCTACCGAAGCTGATTCCCGACGGCGTTGTGCGCGAACTGGCCTACACGGGCCGAAAGATGGAGGCCGAGGAAGCCCTGCGGCTGGGGCTGGTGAACCGGATTTTCCCCGACAAAACCGCGCTGCTGGAGGGCGTGATGGCCCTTGCCGGTCAGATTGCCGAAAAATCGCCGCTGTCCATTCGGGGCATCAAGCGCAACCTGCTCTACGCCCGCGACCATTCGGTGGCCGATTCGCTCGACTACATCGCCAACTACAACGCCGCCACGCTGCTCTCGGCGGATTTGGCGGCGGCCTTCCAGGCGGCGGTGACGAAGCAACCGGCGAAGTTTGCGGACTAAATTTTATTGTGGGGCGGGTTGATAACCCGCTCGTGTGCGCAACCAGACACGCACGGGCGGGTTATCAACCCGCCCCACAATAGCGCTGGAACGGGTTTTTCCGGGAAAATTTTCCCGGAGAACTTTTCATGAACCGACTTGTCCGCAAACTGGAGCGCATTCAGCGCGACCCCGTCCTGACCGCCAAAGCCGTTGGCCTCCGCTACGTTTCCGACGCCAACCCCGGCCTGATTCGCAAAAAACGTGGTAAACATTTCTGCTACGTCACCCCCGAGGGCCTCACCTGCCGCGACAAAGCCACCCTGCTGCGGATTCGGAAAATGGTCCTCCCACCCGCGTGGACGAACGTCTGGATTTGCCCCGATGAAAATGGCCACCTGCAAGCCACGGGCGTGGACGCCAAAGGCCGCAAGCAGTACCGCTACCACGAAGCCTGGAACGACATCCGCAATCAGACCAAGTACCACCGCCTCAGCCGCTTCGCCTCCGTGCTGCCCGCCGTGCGCCAGCGCCTCGAAGACGACCTGAAAGCCCCCGGCATGCCCTACCACAAGGTACTGGCCCTCGCGGTGAAAGTCATCGAACTGACCTGCATCCGGGTCGGCAACGACGCCTACAAAAAACTCTACGGCTCGGTGGGCCTCACCACGTTGCAGGACGACAACGTGACCATCACGGGCAGCCAGGTGAAGTTTCAGTTTCGGGGCAAAAAAGGCATTTACCACGACATCAACCTTAAAAGCCGCCGCCTGGCCAGCCTGCTCAAAAAAGCCCAGGACATCCCCGGCGACGAATTGTTCCAGTACTTCGACGAGAGCGGCAACCACCGCCCCATCGGCTCCGGCGACGTGAACGGCTACCTCCGGGAAATTACCGGCGACGACTTCACGGCCAAAGACTTCCGCACCTGGGCGGGCACGGTGGCCGCGTTCCGGGCTTTTCGGGAAATCGGGCCATTTTCATCCGAAACCGAGAAAAAACGCAACGTGGCCCACGCCTACGACCTGGTGGCCGAACGGCTGGGCAACACGCGGGCCGTGTGCAAAAAATACTACGTCCACCCGGCGGTGGTGACGGCCTACGAGGAGGGGAAACTGGAACCGTACTTTGAAGGCATTCCCGAAACCGAGGAAGATGCCCCCGGCCCGGCGCTTTCGCCCATCGAGGAGGCGGTGAAGCGGTTGATTGAGGCGGGCAATTGATGCGTTTAACCACAGAGGTCACGGAGTTTAAACACCGAGTGCGCAGAGTTTTTTCTCTGTGTCCTTCGTGCCTAAACTCCGTGACCTCTGTGGTTAAAAACCTACTTCTTGTCCTCCGGCACGCAGTTGGGCACCGTTTTGCCCTCTTTTTTTTTCGTGCCTACCTGCTCGTAACCGTTCCAGCAGGGGTCGTCTTTCTTCCCGGATTTTTTGGTCGCTGCCATGATGGTTCTGATTTGGTTTGGCAACGGGTTGGAAAAAACCGTTCCCACTACGGCACCTGGGTAGTTTTTAGCGAAACCACGCCCCGCATTGGCGTACCCAACAACCGCTTGGCAAACAGGAACCGCCCCCGGTTGTATTCGTCAAAATCCGGCGCGGCGGGGTCCATCGAATTGATTTGCACCATGCTGGAGGCGTGGAGGAACCGCCCGTTGCCCACCCACATGGCGACGTGGACGACCCGGTCCGTACCGTCTTCACGTTTTTTGCCGAAAAACAACAAGTCGCCGGGGCGGAGGTTGTCGAAGCCCGTGCTGGTGTCGATGGATTCGCCGGTGAGGGCCTGCTGGGAGGCGTCGCGGGGGAGGGTGAAGCCGTTGAGCAGGTACACCGTTTTCGTGAACCCGCTGCAATCCACGCCCTTCGACGAGGTACCGCCCCAGAGGTAGGGCAGGCCCATGAACCGCCTCCCCGTTTCGACCAGCGAGGTTTCCGTGGGTTTCAGGCTCGCCAGCCAGGCGTCGTAGGGCTGGGCGTCGGTTTTCGCCACGAAGGCCCGGCGACCGTCGGGGTACCCGGCCTCGAAGTAGCCGCTTTTTTCACCCAAAAATTGAAGCAAATCCCCCGCGACGAGGTCGCTGACGGGCCTGCTGCCCGGTTTGGGATCGGCGAAACCCGTCGTTTGGTTCGTCGTGACGATGAGCTTGCGGGCCTGCTGCCAGCGGTCCAGCCCGGCGCGGTCGAGGCGTTGAAACGCCCCGTGGTCGAGCCAGGCGATGTACTGGTCGGGGGTCTGGACGCGGAACCACTCGCCGCTGCGTTCGAGCACCTTCAGGGGCATGCCGAGCAGGGCCTGGGTGGCGAGTTCGGCGGAATGCTCCGGGGCCGAGCGCACGTTGCCCACCGAGACCCGCACCACGCCGAAGGTTTCCGGGCCGAGGTCGGCGGCGGGGAGCAGGCGGAGGCTGTCGGTGAAGGCCACCTTCGCCGCGTTGAGTTTCTGAACCAGGGCCTCCCGCGCTTCGGGGAGGTTGGTTTTGCCCCGCAACACGCCGGTTTCGGAAAAAGTAACTTCTAAAATCGCCGTGCGCTTGTCGGGGGCGAATTGCTGCTGCACCGCGCCGATGACCTCGGCGGGCGTTTGGGCGAAACTGCCGAGGGCGAGCAGCAGCCCGGTGGCGAGGAGGAGCCTTCGTTTCATGGCGTAAAGTTCGGGATTCGGCGGTGGTTTTGGGCAACAGCGTTCGCACAAACTCACCTCCGGAGGTAACGCCTGCAAGTTGCGTTACCAACGCGAACGACTCCCCTCTGCGGGGCGGGGCTGTTAAGTTCTCAAATGCTTGAACCTAATGTTCAATTTTCAATGCTCAATGCTCAATTTTCAATGGATTATTTCTCTGACTTTCAATCATTGAACATTGAACATTGAACATTGAACATTGAGCATTGAACATTTTTTGCGCTACCAATCAGAACTTAACGGCCCTGCCTCTGCGGGGCTTGTTTCCATCGTGCAGTCGCTCATTTCCATCGTGCACCCGGCTTTTCCCACCGTGCATAGGCTTATTCCCATCGTGCAGTCGGTTTTTCCCATCGTGCAGTCGCTCATTTCTACCGTGCACTCGGTTATTCACTTCGTGCAGAGGCTCATTTCCATCGTGCGGTTGCCTGTTCGCATCGTGCAGTCGCTTCGTTGCACCGTGCGGAGGCTTCACGTCACCGGGCAGAGGCTTGGTGCGGCCGGGAAGGCGCGTTTCGCCCCATCAGTACCGGTCGGAGGGCAAAAGCGGAGGGGCTACCGCGTTCACGCGGTAGCCCCTCCGCTTTTGCCCTCCGACCGGTAGACCTCCTCTGACCCATTGGCCGCTGTCGCGGCCTGCCGTTTGCAAAACGGCACTTATTCGCAATTCGAGGGCACAGACCTTGAACAACTATGGAAAGCAGTTGCAAACTGCCGAAACCTTAGCGTCCAAGTCACAGACTTGAACGAGTCAAACTTGCGCCAGTTGGGGAGTACTTAAGCGTCAATTTGTTATTTATCTAAAACTTTCAAGTAAATAACAAGCTCTAAATAAGCGGAATTAAAAAACACTTCGTATTGTGGGTCTCGCTCTAAGTAGGTCTTAAACTTGCGAAGCTCATTTATCAGTTCTTGAATATGAATATTACCAATTTTAACAAGTTCTTTTACTGAGTGTCTTCTAATTGAAAAGACCCCCTTGTGCGGTAATTCTATCTCAGAGAAATGATAACGATTGATCAAGATGATTCCGCCCAAAATGGCAATATCGTTCATACTATTTGCTGTTGAATTCAATCCAATTTTCTCTCGAAACAAAAATACTCCCCTTTCAAAAAAAAACTGAAACCGATCAAAAGCGGCTCTACACCTGTCTTGGTCTAAAACCTTTTCATCATTCACATCGTAAGGCATCGAATGTATAATAGCCTCTTGTAGCAACACAATCAAAAGCGCACATTCTTCATCCAAATATAAATTCGTTTTATAGTACATTTTTTGAAGTTTGGAATAGCTGTCTCTTGGGGCACTCACAAAATTATCATTTTCATAATCCATTCCTTTAGCCCATTCATCGAAAATTTCTGAAATTAATTCTAAAATGCTTGCATAAGATAGTCTTTGGTGATCAAGAAAAAAAGAGGTTCTTACTTTAGCTAATTCATTATCAAATTTAATTTTTTCTAAGTTCTGAGCATATATTGTTTTAATGCTTTCTACTTTCATAGTAATTTCTTCAATGTCTTGCTTAGTTGCAAGATTTTTTCCTTTTTCGGAAAGATAGCTTGGCAAAGACAGTTTAAAAAACAGAGCAAGTCCAACAATAGAAAGCAGTAACAGAATGTTCAGAATTATTTCTAAAACTTGCATAAAATAATTGTTTAAGCCTCAGTTAATTTCTCTACCTCCCCCGGTTGTCCGACGTTGCAAACGTCGGACGGTGAATGCCCGGAGTTTTCAACTCCGCTCCCCGCCCAACGCACCACAAGTATAAACGTTCCGCCCATTCCGCGCAACCCATTCGCCCGCTCATCGGCGTCCGTGAGCAGGCGGCGGCACAACGAACACGGGCCGGAGCATCGTTGCCCCGGCCTCTTGGTTCAGGGTCAGGCCATCTTGATGGGCACCTTCCGCCCCGTACGCACGGCTTCGTAGATGGCGTCGATGACGATCATGTCGCGGAGGCCTTCCTCGCCGTCCACCGAGGGGGAAATCGTTTTTTTGTTCAGGATGAGGTCGGCCATGCCGTCCATCTGGAGGGTTTGGTGGGTCACGACGGGCTGCTCGACGGGGCCTTTGTTCGTCTTGGCCCGCGTGGGGCCGTAGCCCGAGGCGGGCTGGAGTTCGCCGAAGCCTTTGTCGCCGATGAGCGTGAAGCGGTCGAGGGCGTTGAAGGCGTAGGTGGAGGTGCAGGAGGCGATGACCCCGCTGGGGAAACCGAGCTGGAAGGTGATGGTTTCGTCCACGCCTTCGGGGAATTTGACGGGGTCGGTCTTGGTTTCCTGGGCCGTTACCCACACGGGCTCTTCGCCGACGAGGTAGCGGGCACCGTTGATGCTGTAAATGCCGATGTCCATCAGGGAGCCGCCCCCGGCGAGGTTTTTCTTTAAGCGCCACTGGGTGGGGTCGCCAATGCGGAAGCCCGTGGAGTTGATGCAGTGCAGGATTTTGCCGAATTCGCCCGCTTCGCGGAGGCGGATCATCTCGCGGGTGTGCGGCTCGAAGTGTAGCCGGTAGCCCACCAGCAAGCGCACGCCTGCCCGCTGGCAGGCGGCAATCATCTCGCGGGCTTCGGCGGCGTTGCCCGCCATCGGTTTTTCGCAGATGACGTGCTTGCCCGCCTTCGCCGCCCGGATGCTGAACTCCTTGTGGAGCAGGTTGGGCGTGATGACGTACACGGCGTCGATGTCGGGGTTGTTTTTGATCGAATCGAAATTCTGGTAAGAGTAGAGGTTCTTTTTGTCGAGGTTGTACTTTTTTGCCCACTCATCGAGCTTGCCGGGCGTGCCGCTCACGGCCCCGACGAGTTTGGCCATTTTGCAGTCTTTCATGGCGTCGGCCACGCGGGTGGCGTAGCTGCCCAGGCCGAGCAGGGCCACGTTGAGCGTGCTGCCCGCGTAGGGTTCGAGCTGAACTTCGGGTTGGGCGTTGGCGAGCAGCGGAAGCGCCTGGGCGCTCAGGCTAGCGGCGGTGAGTTTTTGCAGGAATTCGCGACGGGAAGAGTTCATGGGTTTCGGTTTAGAAATGCAATGATCAATGTTCAATGCTCAATATTCAACGTCCAACGGCTTGTTCCATCTATTTTTATTGAGAATTGAGAATTGAACATTGAATATTGAGCATTAGCGCTCTTCCAACGCCACCTCCCGCCCCGTCTCCGCCGCCCGGTAAATCGCTTCCATGACCCGCAAGTCGCGCAGGCCCTCCTCGCCGGGGACGGGGTTGGGGATGTCCTGGAGGATGCACTGGGCCACTTCGTCGAGGAGCAGGGCGGGCGGATACACGTCGGGGAAATCCCAGTCGCCCTCGTGGCTGCGGCCCTTCGGCGTGTCGTAGCCGAAGGGGTGGGCGATTTCAAAGTACCCCTTCTCGGCCAGGGCGTAAAACCTTCCCAACTGGCCCGCGTAGGTGGTGGCGCAGTTGGCCAGGCAGCCGCCGGGGAAGCGCAGTTGCCACACCAGGGTTTCCTCCATGCCCTTGAACTTCTCGGGGTGCGTGTTCACCCACTGGGCCGTCACGGCCACGGGTTCCTCGCCGGTCACGGATCGGGCGGCGTTGACGCAGTAGATGCCCACGTCCATCAGCGGCCCGCCGCCGGAAAGGTTGGGGTTCAGGCGGGAGGCGTCGCCCCGCTCGACGTGGAAGCCCTGGGCGAGTTCGAGGTACTTCACCGGGCCGAAGGTCTGGTGACGACCGAGTTGCGCCGCTTTCCGGTGGGTGGGGTCGAAATGAAGCCGGTAGCCCACGGCGAGTTGCACGTCGGCGTTGGAGCAGGCCCCAATCATCGTCTCGCAGTCCTTGACCGAAATGCCCAGCGGTTTTTCGCAAATCACGTGCTTGCCCGCGTCGGCGGCCTGCACGACGTACTCCACGTGCGTGGCGTTGGGCGTGACGACGTACACGATGTGTACGTTGGGGTTGTTCCGCACGGTGTAAAACGTCTGGTAATCGTAGCAGTTCTGGGGCGGCAGGTGGTGGCGCTCCATCCACGCGCGGGCCTCGTCGGGGTCGTCGGTCACCACGCCGACGAGTTCGCAGAACTGAGTCTGCCGAAGCGCGGGGGCGAGGTGGTCGTGGCTGTACTTGCCCAGGCCGATGAGCACCACGCCGAGTTTGCGGTCGGGGCGCACGTACTGGGGCAGGTACGAGGTGGCAGGGGCGGGGAGGAGGGCAGCGGAGGGTTTGGGCATAGACGTCGTTTTCCGACGTACTGTAAAAAACCATGCAAAAAAAAACGGCCTCCTAATAGGGAGGCCGCTAATGCAGGGGGCCTGACCGGTTAAAACTTTAGGTTGTTCGCGAGCACGTATGTCAGTTGATTGTTGCGGCGGGCCTGGAGCGAAAGGCCAGCGTTCAGGGCTGTACGTTGAATCAGGACAAACGGGACGTCTTCGTAAACGTTAACCAATTTGCCACTGGCGAGCGTGGCACCGGTGCGGACCCGAAGGACGGCCAGCGCCACGAGCGTGCCGTTTTCGCCGTTACCGTTGGTGCGAGTATATGTCACCCCATCTTTTTGAATCACCACGCGGGCGGCGTTGGTACCGACCAGATCACCTTGGGCGGCTTTCCATTCCACGCCGTTCACGGTGATGGTTGCGATGCCGTTGACCGCCTCCACGAACTTGGTCTGAGTGAGCTGCGGCGGATAACCAAACTTGTAGCTCGGCGTTGCGATGGCTTCCTGGAAATTTCCGCCGTGGTATTTGCGAGCCAGCACGAAGGGCACCGTGAACTGCCAGGGCGCCCCGGCAGGCCCGTTGTAGGTCACGATTCGGTTGGCGTGCGACAGATTATTGTTGCTGGCTACGCCGGCGAGAACATCGCCCGTATCGTCGCGCTTCAGGTAAAAGCGGTACAGGTCGCCATTGGCTCTGAAGTCGGGTACCCACGATACCGTGGTGGTGGCCGCCACGCCCGGTTCGCGGTTTTCGAGCGAAAGCGCCCCTGCTTCGAACGCGACCGAAGCGCTCGTCACGGCATCAAGCCGCTCCGGAGTACCGTCCTGCAAGCGGGCAGCGCTCCGGTTGGTGGCCTGGTCAGGCATGAGGGTTTCTGATTTCTGACAGGAGATAGTGGTCAGCACGGCAAGTGCCAGAACTGACATTGCGGTAAACAAACGGTTCATGATAAAAATTGGAGTTTGGGTTTGGAAAGATACTCGCCACAAAACTCCTCCTGGCAGCCCGTTTGAACAATACCAACTGGTCGGGATTTGTAATTTCAATTGAATGCTTATTTTTGCCCTCAGCGCCCGCTTGCGTTGCCAGTTTGTTGCGAATTGACCCTGATTTCCGCCCTGTTTCATCCTCATTCGTGAGTAGCCGCCAGTGCTCCGCTCAACCTGTCTGGTTCGTCAGAACAGAGAAAACTGGCCATGAACAACCGGGTATTTTCAACTGCCGAGATGGCGGAAATTTGGGGCATTCCCAAAGTTGGTCCACTCGTTTGGGAGCGTAAATTTCACATTGAAGCCGACCCCGTGCGGGAAATCATTTACCGGAATGCCCAGTGCATTCCGGTCGTGATCGACATTCAGCACCTGCGTCCCAGCTACCTGGGCCTCGACCCGGTGCAGTGGTGCGGGTGGGAGGCGGGCGAATTGTACGAAAACGGCCTGCAATCATACCTGGAGCGCGTTCACCCCGACGACCTGCTCGTTCACGAACTGGCAAGCCACTATTTTTCGGCGTACCTCGAGCGGGCGGGCACCATCGCCGAGCGGTTGCAGGTCAAGTCGGCCGTGACGTACCGGTTTCGGCATAAAGACGGGCGCTACATCCACCTCCTGCAAATTTCCCAACCCACCGAGTTTACGCCGGAAGGACGATTGCGAACGGTGCTGACGGTGCTCCGCGACATCACGGACGCATACGAACCGGGCGTGCGGTACCTGCGGTTTTACGGGGCCGACGGGCGGGAGGAATTTCTTTGCATTGAAAAAAATCGTCCCCAATGGCTCCCGGAGTTGTCGGAGCGCGAGCGGGCCGTGGTGCGTGGCTTGGTGAAAGGGCAGAGCAGCCAGCAAATTGCCGACGAACTGTTCATCAGCAAACACACTGTCGACACGCACCGGCGCAACATCCTCCAGAAACTGCGGGTGGACGACACGACGGCCCTGTGTCGGCTGGTCTCGCTGTTTGGGCTGCTTGAAGCCGAACCAGTGGCCGCCGGGATGCAGGTGGCCTGAGCCTCCAGTACCCTGCGGCAAACCTGGTAGGGGTCAATCGCGGTCAGGGTTTTCGAACCACACTACTCCCAGGCCTTTATCCGTGGTGCTGTTGTTGTTCTCCTCGGAGGTGACCACGTCCAGGTCGCCGTCATCGTCCATGTCCAGCAACAGGACCAAATCGTACTTGACTCCGCGCTTCCCGCTGATGGATTTGAAGGCGTTGGTGGCGGCATCGCGCCACACAACCCCGTGCCTGTCGCGGGCACCTTCGAAACTCATCACTAAATCCGCGCGGCCGTCGGCGTTGAGGTCGCCCTGCGTCACCGCCTTCCCCCGGGTGCCCGCAAACGTTGGGTAGGCGATGGTATCGGCTTGCCAGGGGTGGTTTTCGCTCCGGGTAAACCGGACCAGACCTGCGTTTAAGTCCATGGCCAGGATGGTGTCGGTCGTCGCGTGCATGAACATGGGCTGTCCCTGCGTCAGGCCAATGACTTGGTTTGGCCAAGGGGCCATTTGTGCCTTTCCTGGCCCTGGGTTTTTCAGCCAGCGAATACCCCGGTTGCTTCCGTACCGGTCGGAAACGAGGAGGTCGTTCAATCCATCGCGGTCCACGTCCATCTCTACAATCGACATGACCCACCCGGCCGGGCCGATGGGATGGAACCGCCAGGCCAACGGGTCACGGGGACTGGCCGGGGCCTCCAGCCACCCAAGGGTACCGGCGGGGTCTTTCGACCCAACCACAAGATCAAGACCGTGCTTTCCATCCACCTGCATGGGAATGCCAAACATCCACCGGCTGCGGCGGTAGGCGCAGGGTAGGTCGGACGATTGCCAAAACTGGCTTTGCCCGTACCGGGTTTCGTGCCCGGGTGCCCAATGAATGGTAACCCGTTGCTCATTGCCCTCCGAGAGGGTAATGATGTCGCCGAACCCATCCCCATCCAGATCGGCAACGAAGGCATCTTCCACCGCCGGAGCGGGTACCTCCACGTAGGGCCATTGGGCGGTGGGTTTGCCGGGATGGAGATACAGCCGCGCCACGTTGCTCTGTTCCCAACCCGTTACGATGTCCGGATGGCGGTCTGGATTGGCGTAAGCTAACTTGGTGCCGTCCGCGCCGAACAAGGTGCCGTCGATGGTGTGCATGGTCCATGGGCGCTCGGCACCAGCGATCAGGAGCCATCCACAGAAAATAGAAACAAAGCTCTTCATGCGTTCAACGCGAGGTAAATGACGTGAGTTATGGGTTGTCAACGCGTCCCGTTCGGGACGGAATGTTGGTAGAAAGGTTTCCTGCCGCTGCGGTCGCGTCCCGTACGGGACGCAACACGGCGAAGTCCCGACTTTCTACCAACATGTCGTCCCTAACGGGACGTAACCTTTTGAATCACAACATAGATAACCCATAACTCACGTTAAATGATACCAATTCAGAAATTACATGTCGTAGGGGCAACCCTTGCGGTTGCCCGTGGCGGCATTGGCAAACCTGGCAAGGGCAACCGCAAGGGTTGCCCCTACGACATGTAATTTCTGAATTGGTATGATTCAAAACGTTGTGGTTCTTCCGCGCTCGGCTCGCCGTCAATCGGTCACCTCCCCGCTTCGCTCATAACCAATCCGCATGGCCACCGCCGTGAGCGGCTGCCCCGTTGGAACGGCCACCGGCTCGGTGTACACGCGCCAGCTTTTTTCTTCACCCAGTTTGAAACCAATCGAAGCGCCCTCCGTGGGGCAACTGATGCGCACCCGGTTGCCTTGCCGCGTCAGCACAGGGGCCGCCGTCACGGGCGGTTTGTCGGCCCCGCCCCACCAGTCGCTGACGAGCTTTTTTTCGGGAATCGCGCCCAGGTCGGGCACTTCCCGCTGCCAGCGGTCCATCTCGGCCCGCAGGCGTTTGAGGTGGGCGTCGTAGGCGGGCTGGGCGGCGAGGTTGGTCAACTGGTGCGGGTCGGTTTTGACGTCGTACAGTTCCTCGGCGGGCTTGGTTTTCTGAAACCAGTGCATCTGCGCGGCATTGAGCTTGCCTTCGTCGCGGAGGCGGAGGAGTTCGGCCATCATGGGCTGCTGTTTCCGGAAGTCAATGTCCATGTAGAGCGGTTTTTCGGGGGAAAAATTCCGCACGTACTGGTAGCGCCCGTCGTGAACGCTCCGCACCCGATCATACTCCGAATCGAGCCGGTCGCGGGCGGCAAACACGACGTTGCGCGGCGTTTTGGCGGCGTATTTTCCGAAAAATGCCCGCCCATGCATGGCCTTCGGCGTCGGGATGCCCGCCAGCGAAAGCACCGTGGGGGCGAGGTCAATCATCGAAATCAACTCACTGCGCGTCGTACCCGCGAATTTTTTATCGGGAAAACGCACGATGAGCGGCACGCGCAGCCCCCGGTCGTTGATTTCGCGCTTCACGAACGGCAACCCGTCGCCGTGGTCCGACCAGAAGAAAATAATCGTGTTGTCGAGCAGGCCGTCGGCTTCCAACTGCTTCAGGTGTTCGCCCACCCAGTCGTCCATCTCGCGGATGTTGCTGAAAAAGCGGGCCATGTCCTGCCGCACGGTGGGCGTGTCGGGGTAGTACGGCGGCACCTTGACGCGGGGCGGGTCGGCGCGAAGCGGCAGGTTTTTCCGCACCCAGACCTGCGATTCGTGGGTGACGGTGTTGTTGAAGACGGCGAAAAACGCCTGGTTTTTACCCCGGTTGCGGTAGTGGGCCTGCTTGCTGACCTCGTCCCAGACGGTGGGCGGGGCCTCGAACTGGTAGTCGGTCTTCTCGTTGTTGGTGGCGTAGTACCCGGCGGCGCGGAGGTATTCGGGGAAGGCCCGCACATCGGGGGGCATCACGGCGGAGTACGATTTGGGCAGGCCGGTTTTTTCGGGGTACGTGCTGCCCAGCGTGCGCATGTTGTGGCCGCCATTGCTGGTCTGGTAGCGGCCGGTGATGATGGCGTTGCGGCTGGGAGCGCACACGCCCGCCGTGGTGAAGGCGTTGGTGAAGCGCACGCCCTCCCGCGCCAGCCGGTCGATGTTTGGCGTGGGCACGGTGCTGTCGCCGTAACAGCCCAGGTGCGGCGATAGGTCTTCGCAGGACAGCCAGAGGATGTTGGGGCGGTCCGTCGCACGGCGGTCCGTCGCACGGCGGTCCGTCGCACGATACGCTTCGGAAGCAGTTTGGGCGAGTCGTCCGCCCGTGTTCAGAGAGATGGTGGCGAGGGCGAAGGAAACTAGGGAGAAGCTTCGGAAAAGCATGGCTTGAGTGGGGTGAAAGCGCCGGGCGGGTTATCAACCCGCCCCACATTAATTGAGCAGGGGAAACGCCTGGGAAGGTGTGCGGGCATTGGCCATCAACGCTTTCAGGCGGGCCACGTCTTCGGACCGCTGGGCGGCCAGGTCGGTGCGCTCGCCGGGGTCGGCGGCCAGGTCGTACAGTTCGTAGCGGTTGGGCTTGACGAAATAAATCAGCTTCAGATTCCCCTGCCGGAGGGCCTTCCAGCCCCCCTGCTCGTGGAATTCCCAGTACTGGTACGGGGCCGTGCGCTGCCCTTTTTTACCCAGCAACGTCGGGGCCATCGAAACCCCGTCGGTCGCCGGGGCCTTCACCCCCGCCAAATCGCAGGCCGTGGCCAGGAAATCCCACTGGGCCGTGGGGTGGTCGGTCACCCCGGAGCGGATTTTGCCCGGCCACCACGCAATCAGCGGGGCTCGGATGCCCCCTTCGTAGGGGCTGCGCTTGAAACCCCGCAGCCGGTTTTCCTGGATAAACCGCTGAGGAATGTCCTCGGTCGAACCGTTGTCGCTGGTGAAGAGCAACAGCGTGTTCTCGGCCAGGCCCTGGACCTTGAGCGTCTGCATCAATTCGCCCACGTAGTCGTCCATGCGGGTGATGGTGGCGGCGTAGGCTTTTTCCAGCGGTGTCCAGGGTTCCCGTTCGTAGGGAGCCAGCGTGGGCGACTGGAAGCGGTCGTCCTTGGGTGCCTCGCCGTTGTTGTGGGGGAGGGTGTAGGCCAGGTACAGGAAAAACGGTTTGTCGTGTTTCCGTTGCAAAAACTGCACGGCCTCGCGGGTGAACAGGTCGTTGGAGTACTCCACTTTTTCGGTGGCGTAGCTGCCCAGGCCCTTGAACAGCGCCGTTTCCGGCTCCCAGACGACCTTGTTTTTCAGCATCTCCTTTTTTCCATCGCGGAGCAGGTATTCGGGAAAATTGTTGTGGGCCAGCACTTGGTCGAGGTAGCCGTAGTAGTGGTCGAAACCCTGGCGGGTGGGTTCGCCCGGCGTGCCCACGCCGCCCAGGCCCCACTTGCCGACGAGGGCCGTTTCGTACCCGGCCCCCTTGAGCAGTTCGGCCACCGTCACGGTGCCGTCCGAAATCGGCATCTGCCCGTGGGGTTGCCACTGCTTGTTGCCCCGCACTTCGGTGTGGCCCGTGTGCAGGCCCGTCATCAGGGCGCAGCGCGAAGGCGCGCAGACGGAGGTGCCCGCGTAGTGCCGCGTGAACTTCAGCCCCTCGGTGGCCATGCGGGTGAGGTTGGGCGTTTTGAAAATACGGTGGCCGTAGGGTTCGATTTCTTCCACGCCCAGGTCGTCCATGTTGACGTAAATGAGGTTGGGCGGGGTTTTCGCGCGGGCTGGGGGCGAGATTGCCGGGGGCGGCAGGAAGGCCAGCGACGACAGCCCGGCCAGGGCGAGGGTGAGGAATACGGTTTTTTGCATGGAAAAAGTAGTTAACGTTCAGCACGACGAAAAGCCTGGCCGGATGAACGCGCCCCTGTCGGGCAAGGGAATTTTGGCAAGGCCCGGAATCCCAAACCGTGAGGTTACGCATTCCGGCTCAATTTACTTTTTTCATCACCACATTTTTCAATTCCAACCCCCCGGATCCATCGGCTCCCGGCGCCCGGACGGTCAGCGTTTGAGGCCCGGCGGGCAGGCGAAGGCGACCGACGGACACCGCCGTCCACCGCTCCGGTTGTAAGCCGACGGCGGATGCCTCGGCGGTGGCTTCCCCGACGGTGACCCGCCAGCGGGAAGCGGCCTTCCCGCGCAGGGTGAGGGCGATTTCGTAGGTGCCCGCCCGCACCACGTCGAGGTTCCAGGAAACCTGGTCTTCGGGGGTTTTCCAGGCCGATGCCCAGTCGCCGTCCACGCCCTCGGGGTGTTGCCCAACGATCGGTTTCCCATTGACCGTGCCCCGTTTGCCGAAGAATTTCACCCCGCCGCGTGCCCGGCCCAGGTGTGGGGTCATCATCACCGGATTGGCCCCGGCGTGACCCACGGGCACGGGCAGCGGGGCGAAGCCCCGGCGGGCGTGGGTTTCCTGCCACCACGCGCGGTAGGCGGCGTCGAGGTCACGCACGAGGTCGGGGTGCTGAGTGGCCACGTTCGTCGTTTCGCCGGGGTCGGTTTGCAGGTCGTAGAGGTCGGTGCCGTCCACGAGTTTGAAGCGCGCCGTGCGGGCCACGCCGCCGGGGTAGGGAGCGGGCTGGTGGAGGGTTTTCAGGGAGTAATTCAGGAACAGCGTCCGCTCCGGCCACGGGGCTTTCGGGGTTTCGAGCAGGGGCCGCAGGCTGCGCCCATCGGCGTCAGCTTTGGGTTTCAGCCCGCAGAAATCGAGCAGCGTGGGCAGCACGTCGACGTGCGCGGCAACCGTTTCAACGGTTTCTCCCTCCGGCAGGCGACCGGACCAGCGCCAGAAGCACTGGGTGCGGATGCCGCCTTCAAAGACAGTGAATTTTTTGTCGCGCAGCCCGGCGTTGAAGCGGCTCTCCGTGCCCCGCCAGATGGGGCCATTGTCGCTCAAAAAAATCACCAGCGTGTTGCGGGCAAGTTTATTTTTTTCGAGGAAATCCAGCAACCGCCCCACGTTTGCGTCCAGGTTTTCAACCATGCCGTACACGCGGGCGGTGGCCTCGGGGATTCCTTTTTCGAGGAATTTTCGGAAAAATCGCTCCTCCACCTCCAGCGGCGTGTGGGGGGCGTTGAAGGGCAGGTAACAGAAAAACGGTCGCCGGGTGCGGCGGCCCTGGTCCATGAACCGCATCGCCTCGTCGGTGAGCACGTCGGTGATGTAGCCTTTGGTGGGGTAGGGCCGTCCGTTGCGTTCGAGCGTCGGGTCGAAGTAATCGTCAAAATGCCCGGTGCGGAACCCGACAAATTCCCCAAACCCCTGCGCGTTGGGCAAGCTGGGGTGGTTTTCGCCGAGGTGCCACTTGCCGAACAGCCCCGTGCGGTAGCCGTTTTTAGAAAAAATTTCCGCTGCCGTCGTCTCGTCCGGGGCCATCGTCTCGAAGCCGTTGGTCACGCTCCGCACGCCGGTTCGCTGGGCGTAGCGACCGGTCAGGAGGCTGGCGCGGGTCGGGGCGCAGACGGGCGAAACGTAGAAATTCTGGAACCGTACGCCCTCGCGGGCCAGCCGGTCGAGGTTTGGGGTGTTCAGAACCGGGTTTCCGGCCAGGCCGCAATCGCCGAACCCCATGTCGTCGGCGAGGATGAGCAGCACGTTGGGCGGCGGGGCGGGCGGGGCCGAAGCCGCCGCCAGCCAGGCAAGGCCGAGGAGCAGCAGGGCGCGGTGCAGGCGAATTATCAACCGGAGTCGTGCGGCCGCACGGGGTGCCGTCACGCTACTCGGGAGTGCTCCCCGGACCAAGTCGGACAGGCTCGTCATGGCAAAACAGGCTCGGATTTACGCCGGTAGGTTTTCGTGGGTCGGTACGACGATTGGGGGAATGTAGCCCAGGGAATCACGCCCACGTCCCTGGCCCACTGTTGCCAAATTTCGTTCAACTCCCGCACGCGGCGCGGCTGCGTTCTGGCCAGATCGTTCAGTTCGGTGGGATCCCGGTCCAGATCGTAGAGTTCCCAGGGGCGGTCGAAACTTGCCACGAGTTTCCACCTACCCTGCCGGACCGCACGATTCCCTTCGTGTTCCCAGGCGAGGGTTCGCAGTTCCGATGGCCCCTCCTTCCACGCGGGCACGAGGCTGTGCCCGGGCAAAGGGGTTGTTTTGTGACCGCGAAACTCGCCCGGGTACTTCGCACCGGCCAACTCGATGAACGTGGGCATCAAATCCACGATGTGCCCCACGCTTCGATTCCAGGAAAAAGCACCCGACGGCTTTACCCCCGGCAATTTCACCAGGAACGGGGTGGCAACTCCCCCCTGATGCACCCACATTTTGTGTTCCCGGTAGGGCGTGTTTGCGGCGTTTGCCCAACCCACTTCCAGGCAGAGGTGGGAGTCAGGGGTGCCGCACTCCGCACCGGGGGTGTGGCTGTAAGCGCCGGGTACGGGCCATCGATCGAGCACTTCAGCGCTGGCTCCGTTGTCAGAGAGGAACACAACGACCGTGTTGTCGGCCAGTTTCAACTCCCGGAGCGCCTCGAACACCCGGCCAATGCCCTGGTCCATCACTTCGATCATGGCAGCGTACGTGGCCATGCGCAGATCCCATTGGTCGCGCTCGGACTCGTTGAGGGTATTCCAATCGGCGGCCACCGGGTCGCGGGGGGAAAGCCGCGTGCCCGTTGGGAACAGGCCGAGTGCTTTTTGCTTTTGGAAGCGGGCATCCCGCAAGGCATCCCAGCCTGCACGGTATTTTCCCCGGTGCCGGGCGATGTCGGTCGGGCGGGCATGGAGGGGAAAATGCGGTGCTGTGTGGCAAAGGTGCAGGAAAAAGGGTTGCTCGGGATGATCACGTTGGTGCTCGCGCAGGTACCGTATGGTGGCATCGTTGAGGTCATCGGTGATGTAAAAGTCCGCTCCGGGCCGGATGGGCGTGCGGTCTTCATAAAGTTGTTTGGGGGCGAAGAAATTTCCACCGGCACCCGTGCCGTGGAACCGATCAAACCCACACTCCAGCGGGTGCGCCTTGCCCTGTTTGGCGTTCAAATCGCCGACGTGCCATTTCCCAACGTGGTACGTACGGTAGCCCGCCTCCCGGAGCACGTCCGCGATGGTGGGGCAGGTTTCGCGCAACACGCCGGCGTAGGCAGGCGGCTGTTTGATGGTGCCGGTCATGTGCCCCATGCCGGCCTGATGCGGATAGAGGCCCGTCAGCAACGAGGCCCGCGTCGGGCAACAACGGGCGGCGTTGTAAAACTGACTGAACTTCAGACCCTCCCGGGCGAGTTGGTCCAGGTTGGGCGTCGGAATTTCACCGCCGTAGCAACCCAGGTCGGAAAATCCCAGATCATCGGCCAGAATAAGCAGCACGTTGGGCTTTGCCCGCTGAGCAACACCGGGGTGAGGCCTCATTCCAATCAGGAGGCCTAGCAGAAGGAGCAGTTTTAGGGGCATTTTTTTCGCGATTTAATGGGGGTGAAAAACAACGGACGTCGTGAACGTGCTGACGAAGTTGGCCTGGGCACATCGGAATGCCGCTTGAGCCGGGTTAAAACGACAAGTCCAGGGTTTGCCGACCAGGGTTGAGCACCTTCCGTTTAGTGCCCCAAATCAGCGTACCGCTCACGCCGTCGGGCAAGGTAACGGTACCGCTCAGGCCCGTTCCCGTTTTTTTCAACGAAAAAACCACGTCCCCCGCCGGAATCGGGTAAGTGCCTTCCATCGCGGACAGTTCCCCGAAATTGGGGGCGACGGTCAGTTTCCGAAAACCCGGCTCGGCGGGCCGAATCCCGGCCACGGTGGCGAAAAAGTGGTACGCCGGGGCCGTGCTCCAGGGGTGGCACTCCGAGCGGACGATTTTCCGGACGGATACAAAACTTTCGGGCGTGGTGCTCAGGCCATCGGCCAGCAGAGCCTTCCAGGGGGCCAGGGCCTGGGGCACGAGGTCGGCGGCCCCGGCTTTGTGCAGGGCCTCGAACAGGTACATCCGGAAATAAAATGTGGCCTGGCCAAGGGCTGGCTCCCCCGGTCGGGGGTCAGTCAGGATTTTCCGCAAAATCGCCTTGTGCTGAGCCACGGGCAGGGCGTCGGTCAGCACGGCCAGGATGTTGGTGTGCTGGTCGAAGTAGTCCTTCGTCGGGCGTTCGGCCATCAGCCCGCGCCCGGCATCGTAGCAGGCGTTGTACACCTTTTTCTTGATGAAATCGGCCCGCTGGCGGTAGGCCTGGGCCTGCTGGGGTTCGCCGAGGACGTCGAAAATCCGGGCGGCGTTTTGCAGGGCGTACACGTAGTGCAGGGTCACGACGGCGGAGTTGGAGCCGTCCTGCCCCGGGGCCATCCCGCCAGCGGCGGGCTGGTCGGGGTACCAGTCCACGAAGTACGCCCAGCGCGTTTTTCCGGCTAATCCACTGGGCTGAATCAACTCATCGAACATGGCCAGCGTTTGCCGAATGCCAGCGGTAAATGTTCGCAGAAACTCCTTGTCGCCCGACCAGAGGTAGTAATCGTAGAGCATGTCCACCCAGATGACCGAGTAGTTGGGATGGACAAAGGTGGACTTCAGCGGGTAGCAACTCGTCAGGTTGCCGTCCCAGAGGCGGGAGTAGTGGAACTGTTCGAGCGCGTTGCGCACGTGGCGGTCGTCGCCGGTGAGGCTCAGCCAGGTCAGGTCGTGCACCTTGCTGTCGCCGAGGTACTGCATGGTTTCGTAGTAGGCGTCGCTCAGGAAATAGTCCTGGGTGCAGAGTTCGGCCGTGCGGCGGCACAGGTCAAACACCCGGGCGTATTCCGGCTCACTGGCCGAAAAACGCGCTTTGACCGGGATGGGCGTGCTGGTGTACACGTTGTAAAAATCCTGAATCGTGAGCGGTTCCGCGCCGGTCTGGACTTCGAGTTGCACGAACCGGAACGTGCGCAGCCAGGTGGGCCGGTAGGTGCGGCCCTGGCTGCCGTCGGGCAGAATCACGTCGGCGATGCCCAGGAACTGCTTGCCCTCGATTTCGTTGCGGTTGGGTTTGCGGGTGCTGCCCGGCACGAACAGGTTTTCGGCGTAGCCCACGCGGATTTTGCCGCCCCGCCCGCCCGAAAACTTCAGTTCGGGGTAGCCGATGGTCAGCACGCCGTGGTCGAGGAGCAGGGTGGCTTTTGAATTTGCCGGAACCGTCAGCGGATTTTTTCCCGAAAGAAAATCGGCCCCGATGGTCGCGCCCGTGGCTTTGACCACGCGGCTCAGGCGTTCGGTGCGCTGGTTTTGCAGGGGCACGTTGCGGGGTTCGAGCAGCCAGGCAAAGCCCCCGCCGAAAGCGCTGGCGGCCTCGCAGAACTGGGCGGATTTCCAGGCCGCGTCGTCAAAACCGGGCGTTTCCCACCCCCAGGGGTAGGCGGCCACGTCCACGCTGTCGGTGGGGTTGGCGGCGTAGAAGCCGCCGATGATGTCGCGGGGCGGAGTGCGCCAGCGGACTTGTTTCGCACGAATGGCGGGGTTTTGGGCCGTTTTCCAACCGCCCTGGGCGTTGGTGTTGACCAGGTTTTGGTCCGGAACCTCCGGGGCGTTGAGCAAAAAGGCCGTCCGTACGGATTGCATCCCGAAAAAGCGGTCCGGCCCGAAGTTGACGACCTCGGCGGCGAGCACGTTTTTCCCGGCTTGCAGAAACGGCGCGAGGTCCACGGTTTCGTAGCGCCAGTGGCGGATGTCGGAAAGCTGCGGCCCGAAGCACACCTGCCGCCCGTTGACAAACAGCGTGTACGTGTTGTCGGCTGAAACGTTGACCACGAAGCGTTCGGGCTTTTGGGGCAACTCAATCGTCCGCCGGAACAGCACGACGGCCTGCTGGCCGTCGATCACGTCAGGGTGCATCACCCACTGGGCCTTCATCGCCGTGGGCGCGTAGCGGACGGTGGGCACGTTGAGTTCCTGGGCGGTCTGGGCGTGGCCGGGTGAACCGACAGACAGAAAACTGGTCAGCACAAAAGCAAGGCGTTTCATGGAATGAAAAAGCATGGGTGCAAATCCGGTTAGGGCAAAGGGGCATCAACGGGACGCGCGGCGTTCGCTTTCCGCTAAAATCACCACCGGCCCGAGCAGGCCCGAGGGTAGCAGCGGCACCTGCACCCAGGGCGTCGACCAGGGCGTGATGCCTTTGAGCAAATTCGATTTGGTTTGCCGGTAGGCGGCAGGCCGCTGGGCGTCGCCGACCATCCGGTTGTTGAGCACGTTGGCCACTTCCACCACGAGGTGATTCCGGCCCGGCTTCAGCAAGCCCGTGATTTCGTAGCGGTAGGGCGGCACGGCCCGCTCGCCCAGGTGCTGCCCGTTGAGCCACAAGTCGGCCACTTCGCGCACGCTGCCCAGGTCGAGCCAGCGGCGCTCACCGGGCGGGCCGGGGGTGGGGCCGTCGAAGGCGTGGTGGTAGGCCGCCACGCCCGAGAATTGGCGGACGGCCGCGCTGCTGTCGGCGGTCCAGTCGTGGAGCCGCTCCCAGCGAACGGAGGCCGGCGCGCCCCAGCCGTGCGGAAAGCGCAGTTCCCAGGGGCCGGTCAACTCGCTGGCGGGTCGGGGGGCGAGGGCCTTCACCGAAACGGGCGCGGGTTTCGGGTTTTTCCGAAATACCACAAAAAAAGCGTCGTGCGGGTCGAGCCGCAGCCGGACGGCGGTGGCCTGGGCAGTGGCGTTTGCCACGGGCAGGGAGGCGATGCTGCCGTCGGCGGGGTTCCAAAGCTGGGGCGTGCCCCCCGCGCGGAAGGTCAGCGTGGCGTCGTAGGCGGCGTTGCGGGTATTTCGCACGAAATAAATTTCCTCGCCCGCCGTCCGGCGGTGGATGAAATCGACCTGGGCCGAGTCGAGGGCGGCCTGCATCCGGAGGTCCGGCCCGACGCCCCGCTCGGCCAGCACCTGCCGGAGCGGTTTGCCCCAGACGATTTTCCCGGCCCCGTACCGATTTTCCTGCACGTTCACGCTGTCGCAGCGGCCCCAGAGCCGGTCTGAAATTTGGCGGATTTCCCGCTCTTCGGCCACGTGGTTGCGGAGGCCGTAGCCCCGGCTGGGTTTGCGGCCCACCACCGTGGCCCCGGCTTTCACGAGCGCCTCCAACTTGCGGAGCACGGCGAGGTTCACGCGGTCGTCGGGGGGCAGGGCGAGCACTTCGTAGGTTTGGCGGGGCCGCTCCAGGCCCTGGGGCAGGGTAATCTTGCCGTTTTTCACCTGCATGAACCGCAGGATGCTTTCGGAATTGACCACGTCGTAATCAAAACCAAAGCCCAGCCCCGGCTGCACCCGCTTGGGCTGGACGAAGTTGGGGGCCTGGTCGCCGTAGTAAAACGCCACGTCACCCACGAATTCGCCCTGTTGCAGCAGGAAACTGCTCCGGCCCAGGTAGTGGTGCCAGGCCGCCGACTTGGGCCACCAGGCGTTGTTGAGGTGAATCAGCGTGCCGAAGTTGTACACCCACCCCGGCGACCCGGCTTCGGGCGGCGTGTGCGGAAAGGTGTGGTACACGATGCGGTTGAGGCCCTCGCAAAACGCCCGGTCGGCCAGGGGTTTCAACTCGGTCGGGCCTTCGCGCCAGACGTACACGCTCGTGAAGGCTTCGGCCTCGACGTAACGCTGGTTGTAGAGGTGAGCCGCGCTGGCGATGCCCTTGACAATTTGGAGCTTTTCCAACTCTTTGTGGCGGTTCCAGAATTCCCCGCGCGGGAACGTGAGCGCGCCGAGGGCCTTGAGGTCTTCAAACGGCACGTTGTGTACCGGCGGCCCCGGCCCGCCCGCCTCGGCCACGAACCCCAGCCCGTGCCGCTTGCACACCTCCACGCCTTTGGCGTAGTGGTTTTCGATGATGAGGTCGGAAAGCAGCTTGCGGTAGTCGAACAAAAACCGCCGGCTGAGGTCGGCGCTGCCCACGGTGAGGCTGTCGAGGGTGGGCAGGTAGGGCAGCGGGTCGTAGCCGAGCCGTTGGCGGAAAGTTTCCACCAGCCGGGGCGTCCACACCGCCGTGTTGACTTCGTAGCTGTCGGTGTAGAGGTACTTCAGCGAGCGGTTTTTGAGCGAACCAAGTTCGGCTTCGAGTTTTTTGAAAAAATACTCCAGGTGGCTTTCCATCGCTTCGGCGCTGAAGTGGTCGATCATGCGCCCGGTGGAGTTGGGGCTGGGCACCATCAGCGGTTGGCCGGTGGGCAGGCAGAGGTAGCGCGTCACCCGCCATTGCCCGGCGGGCACCTGCCAGGTGAGCCGACCGGCGGCGTCGGTTTTCGAGGACAAATCGAGCACCTCCGCCGCCCCGACGGTGGGTTTGCCCACCGGGACGGCCAGCACCGCGACGGGTTGTTGAAACGTCGGTTGCCCGTCGGCCTTTTTTTCGATGAGCAATTTCCGGCGGCCATACGATTCGGGCAGTTCCGGGAAGGGCAGCGGGCCGTTGAACGCCCTCGGACCGGTGAGCACGGTGCTCGCGCGAAACAGGCCCATCGCGCCGTGTTCGGGCTTGACCCAGGAGCCGCCCGCGTTCCAACTGCTCGACACGATCAGGCCCAGCCGCAGCCCCAGCCGGTCGGCTTCGCGCACGGCGTGGGCAATGCCCTGCACCGACTCGTCGGACATGAACGCGGGGCCGGCGGGCACGACGTTGCCCTCGTCGACAAACGTGCCCACGTCCCAGATGTCGAAGCCGCCCATGCCTTTGGCCTTGGCTTCCTCCAGTTCGCGGGTGATTTGGGACAGTGAAAAATTGCCGTTGGTCCAATCCCAGAGGCCAATCGGGCGGGCTTCCAGGGGCGGCTGGCGGAAGCCCCGTTCGAGGGGGTCGTCGGGGGTGGGTTGGAACGCGGCGAGGCCGGCGAGCAGCAGAAGCAGCAACGTGTTTCGCATCGGGTCAGAAGGTTTTTTTTTCGTAGCGTTTCGGGTCGGGAAACAGCCGTTTTTCGAGGTCGGCCACGTCGTCGCGGGGTTCGCAGAACCAGGCCAGGGTTTGCTCGGCATTCAGCCCGGCGGGAAGTTTGACCGCGTCGGGGTGGGTTTTCCGAAAAACCTGGATGAGTTGGGCCTGCATCGTGCGCAGCCGGTCGGCGTGGCGGGGGTCGGCGGCGAGGTTGCGGAGTTCGTTAGGGTCGGCCTTCAAATCAAACAACCACTGCGTGACGCCGAAGGGCGCGCGGCCGGTTTCGTAGCCCACGCCGAGGTCGTGTTCGCCGGTCGTGAACACGTACTTAAATTCGTCGGTGCGCAGCATGGCCAGCCGGTCGATGAGGTATTCCGAAAAAATGGCGTTGCGGTGAGCCACTTTCGGGTTGAGGAGCAGGGGGAGCAAACTTTTTCCTTGAGTAGGGGTAAGCGGTGGCTGGCCCGTCACTTCGGTGAAGCTGGGCACTAAATCCACCAACTCCACCAACTCGGTACTGACATTGCCGGGCTTGCCCAGACCCGGTGCCCGCACGAGCAGAGGCGTTTGCACGGCGGGTTCCCACATCGTGTGTTTCTCAAACCGCCGGTGGTCGTCGAGCAGGTAGCCGTGGTCGGACACGTACACCACCAGCGTGTCGTCGTCCAGGCCGTTGGCCGTCAGGCTGTCCAGCACCAGGCCCACGTTTTTGTCGAGGTACTCCACGCAGGTGTAGTACCCGGCCACGACCTCGCGTTTTTGTTCGGGGCTGAAATTCCGGAAAATGTTCGGAATCCACCGCTCGTCGTCCGCGCTGCTCCGGCCCAGGTGCATGTGCTCCGGTCGGTACTTGCCCGCAAATTCCACCGGAAAATTCATGGGCGCGTGCGGAGCGTGAAACCCGACGAAGAGGAGAAACGGGTTTTCGCGGTTCGCCGCGATGAACGCGCCGGCCTGTCGGGCGAGGTACGTATCGAGCGAATCTTCGTCGCGGAGGGGTTCGGGCCGCACGCCGGGGTTGAGCCAGATGCCCGGCTGCATGCCCTTCGTGGTGCTCATGTCGCGCACGGGCACGCCCTCCGGCAGGGGCTTTGGGCCGCCTTTTTCCTTGAGCCAGCGGGTGTACTCGGCCCCGTCCATCCGCAGGTCGAAGCCGTGGGGCTGGTTGTTGTTGAAGTGCATCTTGCCGATGGCAGCGGTACGATAACCCTGCGCCTTGAGGTGCTCGGCGATGGTGACGTTGGCGTCGGAGAACGACGTGAACAGCAGGTTGACGCCCGTCTGGTGGGGGTAATTGCCGGTCAAAAACGACTGCCGCGAAGCCGAACAGATGGGCGACTGCGCAAACGCCCGCGTGAACCGGGTGCCCTGCCGCGCCAGCCGGTCGAGGTTCGGGGTGCGGATGAGCGGGTTGCCGTAGCAGCCCAGCACCCGCGCCGAGTGGTCGTCGCCGATGAGCAGCACCACGTTGCGCAGGCGCTTCGGGGCCGACCGGCCGCTCAGACCCAACCCGGCGGCGGTGAGGGCGAGGAGGGTTTGGGTGAGGAAATCGCGGCGCTGCATGAGTTGGAGGTTATTTTCCGCAAAGGAAAAGTTCGCCGGGCAGAAGCCTGACCCGGCGAATCCTGCTACTAAACCTATGAAAAAAGGAGTGAGGAGTCAGGAGGGTGTCTTTCTACCGCAGCGGCGGACTCCTCACTCCTTTTTTCAGTACCCCGGATTCTGCTTCGCTTCCGGGTTGTTGTCGGTTTCGCTCAGCGGGATGGGAAACAGCAGGTGCTTGGCCGGGTCGAACCCGAATTGCGCGGGCTGGTCGGTGCTGAAATCAAAGCCCGACGCCAGGTTGATTTGCCCGCCCCGGTGCCAGCGCCGCAGGTCGAACCAGCGGTGGGATTCTTCGCCCGCCAGTTCCAGAAATCGCTCCGTGCGGATGGCTTCGAGGGCCTGCGTCGCGGTGAGGGTGGTGGGCAGGTTGGCCGGGACAGTGCCCCCCGCGACCTGGTTGCGGGCGCGGGTGCGCACCTGGTTGACCAGCCCGATGGCTTCTGCCACCGAGCCGCCCGACTGCACGAGGGCCTCGGCTTGCAGCAGCAGCACGTCGGCGTAGCGCAGGATGCGGGCGTTGTTGGCCGACGCACCGGGGTTCGACGTTTTCTGGTCGCGGGTCCAGTACTTGCGGATGTCGCGGGTGGCGGGGTTGAGGGTGAGGTCGCGCCGGGGGTCGGCCGGGTCGAAAGCCGCCAGGAGTTTTCGCGTCGCCTGGAAGCGGGGCGCGCCGAAAAACAGCGAGTTGCCGGGTTCGTAAAAACCCCAGAAGCCCGACGTGGAGCCTACCCCGCCCGGCTCGAAGTCGTCGGCCAGGAACACGTTGTCGAGGTTGGGCGGTTGGCTGGCCTGGAATTCAAACAGCGACTCGGCGTTGTTTTCGCGGTCGGCGGCAAAATTGTCGCTGAAATTGGCCACCAGCGAACGGTTCCGGATTTTGCCGAATGCCGTGAGGGCCGCCGTGTAGTCAGCGGCGGTTTTGTTGATGGTCGCCCGGAACACCAGGGTTTTTCCCAACATCCCGTTGGCGGCGTTGCTGGTGGCCCGGCCCGCGTTGCGGGCGTCCCAGGCTTCGGGGAGCAACCCGGCGGCTTCGGTGAAGTCCGTGATGGCCTGGTCGAGCAGTACCCCGTCGGTAACGGAAGGAACGGTCACCTCGTCGAGCGAAGCGAGCCGTTCGGTGCGCAGCGGGGAGGTGCCGAAGGTGTTGGCGAGCCAGAAATACGCCAATCCGCGCAGAAACAGGGCCTCGCCCCGGTGCCGGTCTCGCAGCCCCGCCGTCCGGTACACGCCCTCGGCTGCGGTGTTGATTTTGTCGAGGGCCGTGTTGGCCCGGTACACAATGCGGTACAGGCTGGCGTAGTAGTTGGTGAGCGAACCCACGTTGGGTTGCAGCGTGACGAAGGTTTCCAGGGGGTTGGCGGCGGTAGTGGTCACGTCGTCGCCGGGCAGGTGCCGCACGGCGTGAACGTACCCCCCGGCCCGGTAGCCGTACAGTTCGGACTGCTTGGCGTACACGCCCCGGACGAGGCCCTCGAAGTCGAGTTCGGTCGTGAAAAAACTGGCCTCGGTGGGGTTGCCCGGAGCCACGTTGAGGTTGTCGGGGTTGCAGGCGGCCAGCAAAACGGCCAGCCCGAGAAGAAACTTGGTTTTCATGGAAAGGCGTTTAGGGTTTAGCGTTTAGAGTTCAGGGTTTAGGGTTCAGCGTGGAGAAAGTGTCTTTAACTCTAAACTTTGAACTTTAAACTCTGAACCGATTTTAAAAACCAACATTCAACCCCAGAATCCAGGCGCGGGCGGGGGGAATGGCGTCGTTTTCGGGATCGAGACCGGTCCACTTCGTGAACGTCAGCAGGTTGGTGCCCGTCAGGTACACCCGCAGCATCGAGAGGCCACCCAGCCGGGTGAGCAGGGGCCGGGGCAGCGAGTAGCCGACTTGCAGGTTTTTCAGGCGCATGAACCCGGCGTTTTCGACGAACCGGTCGGAGAAACGGTTGTTGCTGGCCGGGTCGCCCTGCACGGCGCGGGGCAGGGTGGTGCTGGGGTTGGTGGGCGTCCAGCGGTCGCGCACGTCGGTCCAGGCGTTGATGTTTTCGGAGGCCATCGCAATCCCGGCCTGGCGCTCGGTGTTGACGTTCTGCACGTCGCCCACGCCCTGGAAAAACAGGGAAACGTCGATGCCCCGGTAGCCCGCCCCGAGGTTGACGCCGTAGAAATAGCCGGGGTTGTTGACGCTTCGGCCCAGGTACACCCGGTCGTTGGCGTTGACGATGCCGTCGCCGTTGGTGTCCTGAAAATACGCGTCGCCGGGCACCACGCGGTCGCCGTTGATGGCGTCTTTGGCGGCGGCCCCGGCCGGTCGGGAGGCTTTGTAGGCGTCGATTTCGCCCTGGTTCTGGAAAATGCCCCCGAATTTGTAGCCGAAAAGGTACCCGATGGGCTGACCCAGTTCGGTGCGGGTGTTGCCGCTGATGAAGGCCAGGTCGCGGTAGAGGCCCGTCACGCGGTTGTTGACAGTGGTCAGGTTGCCCGACAGCGAGTAGGTGAAGTCTTCGCCCACCCGGCCGTTGTAGCCCACCTGAAACTCAAACCCGCTGTTGCGCACCGAGGCGATGTTGTTGGTGGGGGCCGCGCCGTCGTCGATGCCCGCGCTGCTGGGCAGCGTGACGGTCTGGAGAATCCCGGTGGTGAGTTTGTCGTAAAACTCCACCGTGGCCGTGACCCGGTTCTGGAGCAGCGAGGCGTCGATGCCCACGTTGCGGGTCTGTACCCGTTCCCACGAGAGGTTCTGCACGGGGATGTTGGCCAGGCGGACGCCGTTCTGCAACCCCCCGATGGGGTCGCCGTTCACCCCGGAGCCGTAGGCGTAGTCGGGGTTGAAATTGACCAGCGACACGAAGGCGAACTGGGTGGTTTCCTGGTTGCCGATTTCGCCGATGCCCGCCCGGATTTTCAGGTCCGATACCCAATTCAGGTTTTTCAGGAACGGTTCGGCGCTCAGCCGCCAGGCCACGGCCAGCGAGGGGAACGTGCCCCAGCGGTAGGCTTTGTCGAAGCGCGAGGTGCCGTCGCGCCGCAGGGTGGCATCGACGTAGTACTTGCTCCGGTAGTTGTAGCTCAAACGGCCTAAGTATCCTTGCAGGGCGTTGTTCTCGGGAATCACCTGCCCCGTCGAGTAGGGGGCCGTGTTGAGCAAGGCCAGGGCTTCGGGGTTGTAGTAGTTGATTTGCGAGTTGTTGGCCGAGGTCATGTTGTAGCCGTACTTCTGGTCCATGGCGTTGAACAGCACGTCCACCGAGTGCCCGCCGAACGTGCGGGCGTAGTTGACCGCGAACTCCCGCACGAGGTTGTAGTTGCGCGAGAGGCGGGTGTTGATGAGGCCCTTCGAGGTGCCGTTGGTGTTGGAAAACGTGTTGACAAACGGCGAGGCGAAGCGGTAGTAATCAATGCTTTGCCACACGTTCCGGTTGTTGAGGTACCAGTCGGCGCTGAAGGTACCCTTGATTTTCAACCCTTTGACGGGTTCGACCTGCACGTAGGCCGACCCCAGGTTGCGGAGCAGGCTGTACCGGGTTTGGCGGGTGTCCCACACGCCGAGGATGTTCGACCGCGTGGCCGCGCCGTAGAGCAGGCCCGCGTTGGTCAGGGTGAACGGCCCCCCGCCCAGCGACACCAGCGTGGGGTTAAAATTGGGGTTGGGGTTGAAGGTCGGGTTGACCACCTGCGCGAACCCGTTGAACGACGGGCGGCCCTCCAGGGCGTAAGCGGGTTGCCAGGGCGCGTACCGCCAAGCCGAAGCGAGGTCGGTTTGGCTGTTGTCGAGGGCTTGAACGTAGCTCAGGCGGTTGGTCAGGCCCACTTCCAGCCACCGCCCGATTTTGCTCGTCAGGTTGAGGGCCAGCGAGTAGCGCTTCAGGTCGTTCTGCTGAATCGGGCTTTCGGTGCGGGCGTAGCCGCCCGACACGTAGTAGGTCGTCGATTCGGAGCCGCCCGACACTTTCGCGCTGTAATCTTCAACGACGGCGTCGCGGTTCACGACGAGCGACTGCCAGTCTTGCTGAGGCAGGTTGCCGAGGTAGGCGGCGTTGCCTTCCCGGTAAAACGGGGGCAGGTTGGCCGTTACGGCGGGGTTGTTGGCGTACATTTCCCGCACCAACCCGACGTATTCGGGCAAATCGAGCACGCTGTACCGCTTGGGTAGGTTTTGCACCCCGCGCGAGGCCGCCAGTTCGACGCGGGGCCGACCGACCTTGCCGCGTTTGGTGGTGATGAGCACCACGCCGTTGGCGGCGCGCACGCCGTAAATGGCCGCCGAGGAAGCGTCTTTCAGCACCGAGATGCTCTCGATGTCGGCCGGATTGATGAGGTTAAGGATGTTGACCGTCCCCCGGATGTCGTTGGCCTGGGCGGTGTTGCCCGATTGCGGCGCGCCGTTGCCGTACTCGGTCACGGGCACGCCGTCGATGACGTAGAGCGGGTCGTTAAACCCCAGCGTGTTCACCCCCCGAATCCGGACGACGGGCCGGGCGTTGGGCGCGCCTCCCGGTGTGGAGACAAACACCCCCGGCAACCGCCCCTGCATGGCCAGTTCGGGGTTGAGAGCTTTAGCCTTGACCAAATCATCCGCTCCAACCACCGATACGGCTCCGGTCAAGTCCTTGCGCTGGCGCTCGCCGTAGCCAATCACGACCACCTCGCCGAGGGTCGAGGTGCTGGTTTGCAGGGTTACGTTGAGCGTGGTTTGGCCCCCCGCGGCGAGCTCCTGGCTTTGGTAGCCCACGTAGCTGAACTGGAGCGTCACGTCCCCATCGGGAATGCTCAGGCGAAACGCGCCGGTGGCGTCGGTGGTGGTGCCGCGGGTGGTGCCTTTCACGACCACGCTCACGCCGGGCAGGCCCTCGTTGCTGGTGGCGTCGGTCACGCGTCCCCGGATTTCCCGGTCAGGCACCACGAGGGCTGACTCAGGCGACAGCAGCGTTTCGGCGTTGGTTTCCGGGCGATGGACGGGGGGCGTTTCCCGCACCGGGGCGTTGCGGACCCGGACTCGGTCCCGGTCGTAAATCAGGTAGGAGTGGGCGTTGTTTTTCTCAAACGTGAGGTTAAACGGCGTCAGCAGCAGCCGCAGGGCTTCTTCGAGCGAGGTGGTCGGGGCCGTGCCGACGGCCACGGTTTTGTCGCGCAACTCGCGGCGGTTGTAGTCGAACACGACACCGTGGCGTTTTTCGAGCGCTTTCAGGGCGTCCACCAGCGACTGTTGGCTTTGCCGGGGCGTCTGGGCGCGGGCCGAAGCGTAGGCCACGCCCTGCCCGCTGGCCGGTAAAACCGGCACCAACGTCAGGCAGCCAAACCCGATTTTCAGCAAAAAGAGTAGGTTGTTTTTCATGGAAAAAAGGTTGGTTTAAAGGCGTTTAAGGTTTAGGGTTCAGGGTTTAGAGTGCCCGCCGTGCGGGGGAAATCATCAATAACTCTAAACCCTGAACCCTAAACACTCCACTCACTCCACGACATACCGCTCCCCCTCGCGGGTGACGCGCACGCCGTAGATTTTTTCGATTTTCCGGAAAAGCTGGGTCACGTCGGCGGCGGGCACGGAGCCGCTGAACCGTTCGCGGGCCAAGGCGGGGTTGCGAAATTCCACCTCCAGGCCGTGGCTGTCGCGGAGGTCGGCGCAGATGTCGGCCAGGGGCTGGTCTTCAAACAAAAGCAGGTCCGACTTCCAGGCCAGTTCGCGGGACACGTCGGCGGGCGCGGGGGCCAGGCGGGGCGCGGCGGGCGCGTGCCGGACCCCCTGACCGGGGCGGAGCACGACGCTGCGGCGGGCGGCGTCCACCACGTTGACCTTACCTTCCTGCAAAACCACCTCCGTGGCCCCCCGCCGGTTATAGACGTTGAACTTGGTGCCCAGCACCTCGATGCGCAGTTGGTCGGGGGTGTTTACCGTGAATTCCTGGTGGTTGCGCGTGTGCCGGACGCTGAAAAACGCCTCGCCTTCGAGCCACACCTGGCGGGCCTCGGTGTCGTTCCAGCGGGCGTACCGCAGCGAGGAATTGCCGTTGAGCACTACGGTCGAGCCGTCGGGCAGGGTTACTTCGCGGCGCTCGCCGTAGGCCGTGCGGACGGTGGTCGGGCCGGTGAACGCCACCCGATACACGCCCATCGCCGCCAACAGCAGCACCGCCACGGCGGCAGCCCAGCGGAGGGGACTCACCCAACGGAACGCCGCCCGAGTGCGGGTCGGATGCAGGGGACGGACTTTGTCCTCCCGCTCTCCAATTTCGGCCCAGATGCGGGCCAGCATCCGGTCGCGGAGGGCCTGACGCTCGGTTTCGGTGAGGGCGTGCAGCACCGAGTCGTCCAGGGAAAGTTGGTTCCAGACCCGTTCGAGCTGCGCTTTTTCGGCTTCGGTCGCCTGCCCGCGCAGGTACTTGCGGACGAGTTCGGTTAGGTTGGGATTCGTCATGCGGCGTCGTACTTTTGGATGTAAGTAGGACGGAACAGGACGATCCCTAAATCGAACCTTCTTTTTTTTGGAAAATTTTTGCAATGCCCCGCGCCGACGACTTCGATTTTTCAGAAACCGACCTGCTTGAGGCCCTGCGCGTCGGCGACCGGGGGGCGTTCACGCGGATTTACGACCGGTTCTGGGGGAAACTCTACGCCGTGGCCTACAATTATACCCGCGACCGGGAGGCGGCCCAGGAAGTCGTGCAGGAGGTGTTCGTGGGGCTATGGCTGAAGCGGGAGCGCCTGCTCATCCGCGAAAGCCTGGAAAAATACCTCTACGCCGCCGTGAAGTTTCAGATTTACGACGCTCTCGACAAGCAGCGCAGCGCCCGGCGCTACGCCGAGTTTGCCGCCCACGCCTTTCCAACGGGCGAAGAAACCACCGCCGAGCACCTCGCTTTCGCCGAAACGAGCGAATTGCTGGAGCAGCAGGTGGCGGCCTTTCCCGAAACTACCCGGCGGGTGTTCGTCCTCAGCCGGGTGGAGGGCTTGCCCGTCGCCCGGATTGCCCAGACGTTGGGCCTTTCGCCGAAAGCAGTGGAGTACCACCTCACGAAGGCCCTCAAACACCTGCGGTTGAAACTGACCACCTGGCTGTTGGTCGCGCTGGCAACCGGCTGGTGGTAGCCGCCGGGTGCCGGACCGGACCGCGTCACTTGCTCCGGACTTCGTGCTGGCTTTCGCCCCAAAACGTCCGGTAATCGATCAACCGAATGCCCCGCTCGGCAATCGCCGCCTTTGCCGCCGCGCTCGTCAGCATAGTGGTGTCGGTCTGGCGGTTGGCCCCGACGTCGGGGCCGAGGGGTTGCATTTCGTCGGTGGCGTAGGCGGGGTGGGTGACGAGCAGGTACGTGCCCGGCCGGAGCGAACGCAACGCCGCCACGAAGCCCCGTTCGCGGGCGACCGGGTCGGGGCTGTTCTGGCCTTCAAACTTCGGGAACGGCGCCGCCGCCGAGGGTTCGAGCAGGGGCAGGCGGTACTCGGCGGACAAGTTTTCCACGATTTCCCGCAAGCGCGGGTGCGAGCGGTCAAAGGCCATGTGCACCGACAGGTGCGAGGTCTGGGGCAGCAACGCCCGCACCCGCTCGATTTGCGCCCGCAGTTCCCGCTCCACCTCGCCAAAATTGGGCGCGTGGTCGAGCAGCGAAGTCATGGTGGGACTGCTTTTCCAGGTGGTTTGGAAAAAATGCCCGCTCGAATCGACCAGACTGGGCGCGGTGGTGAGGGGTCGCCAGCGGAGGGTTTTCCATTCGCTGGTCAGGGTCAGGTGGACGCCCACGTCGGCGGCGGGCAACGTGCGGAGTACCTCGACGCCTTCGGATAGCCAGGGCGTGGGGGCCATTACTTCGACCGAGCGGGCCAGGCCGTTTTGCACGGCCTCGGCGATGCCCCTGTTGGCGGCGTGCGCCATGCCTAGGTCGTCGGCCCGCACGAGCAGCCGGATTTCGTCCTTGTGCCGCTCCCACTGCCGCAGGAAGGCGATGCTGACCGGAATCTGCTCCATCGGTTTCAGCGATTCATCCTCGAGGAACAGGTGCTTCACCCCACTGCGGCGGGCTTCCTGCAAAAACTGACTCAAGCCGAGGTCGCCCTGCCCCAGGGCCACTTGGTGGGGCCGGAGTTCGGGGTTGACGAGGTGCGACGGGGTGCCGGGGCGTCGGTCTTTGAGGTGGACGAGCGGGAACCGCCCGGCGTACTTTCGGAGCAGGGCTACCGGGTCCTGGGGCAGCGCCCCGCCCCGGGTGTTTCTGGCCCAAATCAGGTCCAGTTCAAACTGCACGGCATCGGCGGGCAGCCGCTCGGCGAGGTAGTCGAAGAGCGTGCCTTCTCCGTGTTTGACGAACTCGTAGCCGTGGTTGTGGTAGCAAAGCGTCAGGCCGTTTTTTCGTAAGGCTCGCCCGGCTTTCGTGAACACGGCGATGGCCCGGTCGGCGTCGGCGAGGGTAAACACGTCGCCCCGGTGCGGAATCCAGTAACACACGACGTACTCGGCCCCCAGTGCCCTGGCCCGCTGGGCGACCAGGGCCACGCTGTCGCGGAGCAGGCCGAAATCGGTCCCCACGCCGACCATGCGCAGGCCGTGTTCCTTCAGCAGGCGGCGGTATTCCTTCACGGGCATCCCGCGCGGCGAGCCGCCTTCCAGTTCGGTCACGCCCCAGTCGCGGAGTTGGGCCATCATGGCCTGGGGCGTGGGGCTGGCCTTCATGCTCGAAAGCTGAATGCCAATGGGCCACTGGGCCTGGGCCACCGAGGCGACGAACACCAGCAGGAGACTGGCACGCAAGGAGCGGATTCGTTGCAACGAATTCATGGTAGGAACGGAAAAATGGAGTTCAAACAGACGCTTCACTCGTGCGTCCACTTCACCCGCCACGGGTCGTTGGTCCGCTCCTGAAACTGCTTCAGCGAAAGGAGCAGCGCGTTGAAAACGGGTTGGTGGGTTTTGGACGAGGCGAGGTTCTGGCGCTCCTGGGGGTCGTTTTCCAAATCGTACAACTCGTACTCGGGACGGCGCTCGTAGGCCTGTCGCGTTCGCGGGCCGTACTGCGCTTTGCCCGATTTGACGAACCCCTGCCAGGTGGCCGAATTCCACAAATCGGCGGCGAAGGGAAACGGCAGCCCGTGCGCGAGGTTGTGGATGAGCTTGTAGCGTTTCGTGACCACCGTGCGCATGGGGTAGTACATCGTCACCTCGTGGAAGGTATGCGAGAGGAACACCGTGTCGGCTTTGAACCGGGCGGGGTCGTCAAAAAACGGCTTCCAGGATGTTCCGTGGAAAAACGGGGTCGGGCCGCGTTCGCCGTACTCGCCGCCCCCCGTAGGTGGGGCCGAACGGGCCAGCGTTGGCGGGTTCAGCCCGGCGTAGTCGAGCAGGGTGGGGGCCACGTCCACCCAGCAAACCAGTTCGTCGCAGACCGCGCCCTTCTGCGCGGAAAACGGATTCCGCACAATCAGCGGCAGGCGCACGCCCGGCTCGTAGTGCGTGGTTTTGGCCCCCGGCACGGGCATCCCGTTGTCGGAGAGGTAGATGACGATGGTGTTTTCCCAAAGTCCTTTTTCCTTTAAAATCTGAAAAAGTCGCCCGATGCCCTGGTCCATCCGCGAGACAGACTGGTAGTACTGGGCCAGTTCAGCCTTCGTCTCCGGCGCGTCGGGCAGGAAAAAGGGCACCCGCAGCGAGTCCATGCCGTAGGGTGTTTCGGTCACGCCCTCGTGCCCGCCGGGCCGGTTGCCGTGGGGGTTGGCGTTGAATGGCAGGCCGGGGAACGTGCCCGCCCGGTGCGGGTCGGTGGGGCAGAAGTAGAGAAAGAACGGGGCGTTTTTTTGCTTTTCGAGAAACGCCGCGCTGCGGTTGGCCATGTCCACGGGGTTGGAGCCGTTCTCGCCCAGGGCCACGTCGAAGGGGTAGGCGCTTTCGGGGGCCACGTGGTACTTGCCCACGCGGGCGGTCGTGTAGCCCGCCGCGTGGAGCAGGGCGGGCAGGGTTTTCAACTCCTCGTGCGAGCGGAAATGGTGCGTGGCGTGGGCCAGACCGTACTGGCCGGTGTTGTGGTTGTGCCGCCCGGCGAGCAGCGTCGAGCGGCTGGGGCTGCACGAGGCCGTGCTGGCGTAGGCGCGGGTGAAGCGCACACCCTCGCGGGCCAACTGGTCGAGGTGAGGCGTGCGCACCTGCGGATTGCCGTAGCAGCCGAGGGCGCTGAGGTCATGGTCGTCGCCGACGACGAGGACGAAGTTGGGTTTCTGGGCAAAAGCGGTCAGGCCGCTGAACAGCAGCAGAACGACCAGCCGCCGAAACCGCTCAATCGGGGCAGGGAGCAAAACAAAGGCCATGCGTGTGAAGGTGCCAGGGGTGAGAATCCGGCCGAAAATAAGCAGTCCGTGCGCAAAAAACGCACGGGCAGGGTGGGCCAGACGCCGCCGCTGGTGGTGCCGGGCCGTCAGGCTGCCTGCAGATGAATGGCCGACAGTTCGGAGGCCAGCGCGTGGACGGCGTCTTCGATGCGCTTCACCTGCTCGGCGGAGGGGTTTTTGGTGCCCCGGCTGTAGTGCCGCAGCAGGCTGGGGTTCATGCCCGCCAGTTCGGCGATTTTAGAAATTTTCAGGAAGTCGTATTCTTCAAAAAACGCGGTCAGATCGTAGGAAACACTGAACTCGACGGCCTCGACCCCACGCACGGTGCGCAGCAAATCGGTCAGCTTTCTCTTCAGGTCGGTGGCACTTTGGGCAGAATCCACCAACAGGTCTTCTTCGTGGATGACCCGGCCCCAGAGCAAGCCGTCGTCGCCTTTTTCAATGATGAGATTCAGTAGCAGGGCACTCATGGGATGACGTCGTTTGATGAGAAGGGTTTGATCGGTTGGTGCGACCGCTGGTTCACCTCAACCCGGCCCGCCGGAGAATCGCCCGAACCGTACCCTTGGGGATGTCGCGTTTGTGAATCGGCAAAATGACTTTTCCTTCCTTCCGGGGGTGTACCAGATGAATGTGGTTGTTGTCCTGTTCTGCTTCTTCCCAGCCATCTTCTGTCAAAATTTGGAGAAGTCGCCTGGCGCTCATAGACACGATGGGTTAAAATTACTCGGCGAAATCTCCACCAACGGCGGGTTTATTACAAATTTTTTGGGCACTTTTTTGTGACTCATTTAAAAAACAGTCTTTAGGTTTCTGATAATCAGAGAATAATGTCAGTGTTTACTACCTGGCAGTATTGCACACTGCGGCGGTAGCAACACTTCCGCCGGGCGGGAACTTCACCGCCTCGACCAGCGCCAGACCACCGTGTTGAGGAGCGCGGTCAGCCCAACGGCCAAGGTGTACGTCACGAGGATTGAAAACCGGGTCAGTCCCCAGCCGACCACCAGCAAAAACGTGGCAAAACCGAACATGGCCCCCTGCAAGCCCCTCAAAATCTGCGTACTGGCCTGCCAGCCCTGCTGGTGGTGCGTAAAAGCGGCGAGAATTGCCGTCATGATGGGGAACGGCGTCAACAACCCGCTCCAGGCCGGGCCGAGCCACTCGGCGGCTTTGGTCACGCCCACCACGAACAGCGTGGCCACGGCCATCCGGAGCGGAATGTCGTGAAACGGCACGGGACGAGCGGGCGGCGCGGGCGGGTTGGGAAAGGTGCGCAGCGAGAGGGCCACCCCTGCCACGACGACGGCAAACACGACGAACAGGTTGAGCGGCAAGGCGTGAACGGCCAGGGCCACGGCAAAAAACACCACGTACCCCGCCAGCGAGCACACCGCCCAGTGAAACCGCGGAGCCAGGGCCACGTACACCCGCGCGAACCCGGCCACGCCCAACGAGGCACCCAGCGCGGGCACCGCCGCCCGCGCCGCGAACTCCGGCCCCTGCTCCAGGGCCAGAAACAACGAAATCGGCCCGGCGATGAGCGGAAGCCCGCCCAGCCAGCCGCCCACGGCGGCCCCCCAGCGCCGCGCCGCCAGCGTGACAAGCCCAATGAGCGGGGGCATGAGGAGGAGCTTGAGGGTGAGCATGGGGGGTGAGTTTGTAGTTTGAAGTTCAGAGTTTGAAGTTCTGTCAGAATGTAACTTCAAACTCTGAACTTCAAACTACAAACTTCAAACTCTCCGTGGCATAACCGCCTTCAACTGCCCGAAATGTTCGGCGGCGTGGGCCGTGACGTGCGTGAGGGCTTTGGCGACGGTCCAGTGGGTGAAGGTTTCCGACGGGTTGTGGTTGCCCACCACGGTCACGGGGGCGGTCAGTTCGACGGGCGTTTGGCGGAAAAGCTGGCAGGCGGCGAGGGCTTTTTCGAGGGATTCCTGAATTTGTTCGGGGGAAAACTGGCCGACGAATTCGTGCGCCCGGTCGCGGGGCCGGTCGTGACCGAGGACGATTTTTCGGACCCAGAAATCGGAGGCTTCGGCCACGTGGAAGAGAATCTGCGCCGCATTCGGCCCGCCCTCCCGCCAGGTGTGGGCCAGGGGCAGTTCGGGGGCGATGTCGCGGATGCGCCGGAGGTAGCGCTCCAGTTCTTCGACGAGCGCGGCGTGGGGGTTGGGGTAAATGGCGTAAAACACCACGTCGTTGCCGTAGTAAAAAGCCATCCGCTCGAAGTGCATCCCCACTTTTTCCATCACCCGGTACGAGGCCCGGTTTTCGGGGTTGACCACGGCCACGAGGCGGGGTAATTTTCGGTGGCGCAACCCAAAGTCGATGACCGCCCGGAGGGCCTCGGTGGCGTAGCCCTGGCCCCAGAACTTCTCGAAAAACCGGTAGCCGATTTCCCAGTCCGTGTCGTCTTCGAGGCGGAAAATACCGATGACGCCCGCGAATTCACCGGATGCTTTTTCTTCCAGGCACCAGCGGACGGGGCCGTGGGGGTCTTCGTAGTTTTTGAGGATTTTCTGGAGGTAGTCCTCCGTCTCGGCGTAGCTGCGGGGCGGGATGACGTAGCGCATCACCGTCGGGTCGGAGTCGAGGCGGTGGAGGGCGTCGAGGTCGGCGGGGGTGAAGGGGCGGAGGCGGAGGCGCGGGGTTTCGAGGGTGGGGGCCATGCCGCAAACTTGCCGAAAAATCCGTTAGGATGGGGCTTTTTTGGCAATAACCTCACCGGTTCCACCGAGTTATCCAGGTGCGAAAGCTCGCCTTTTCAAAGCGTAACGTATCGGGGTAAAGGTAGGGGCCTTGCTTGGAATAGGCCATAAATGTGGCGTTGAATTCCCCTCGCAGTTCGACCGTGCGCCGATTGTAATCGGTGATGCGGAGTTGACTTTCGTTTGAAACAGCTTTGTAGCTATCTTTTACCACGTCGCCGTCTGCTTCGACGGTGTGGAAATAAGCGTGCAGCGAATCCCGACACGTGGCCTGACTTGAGGCGAAAAAGACCGTGAATTTGCCGGTGCGGTACGGGATACGCTCGAAGGAAATTTTTTCACGCAGATAGCCTACTCGGTTGAAGATGTAAAAAGAAAAAGTCAGGTATCCTACTCCAACTTCACACCCGTCAAAATAATGGAAGCAGCGGGCCGAATCCGACTGCCAGTTTTTGCCGTTCAACGTTGCCCTGAGCCAACTGGGGCGTGAAGCCACCAAACTGTCCGGGGGGATGAAGGGCGGTTGCGCGGCTTCATTAGGAGGTTGGGGGGCTTCCGTGGGGCGACAAGCATTTAGCATCAGGCCGAGGCAGCACAGGAAGATGAAGATTCTCATGGGTTCATCGAATAAGCATAACCCGACTCGTGCTGACTTTTTCTCCCAGCCGCAACTGGCATTGGTACGTCCCCGCTGGCAACCAGTTGATTGGGATTTCGACGGAATGGTTGCCGATTTGAAGGTCATTTTACATTCCAGCGGGTAATCCAGGTGCGGAAGGTGGCGTTTTGAAAACGCAACGTATCGGGATACAGGTAAGGACCTTGTTTGGAAACGGCTTTCAGGGTGAGGTTAAACTCGCCCCGCAGTTCGCCCGTGCGTTGATTGTAGTACGTCAGGCGGAGCAAGCTTTCGTTGGCGACGGCCTTGTACCCGTCTTTGACCACGTCGCCGTCTGCTTCAAGCGTAAAGAAGTTGCTGAATAATGAATCCCGGCAGGAGGGCGCATTTGGGGAAGGATAAACAGCAAATTTCCCAGTATGATAAGGGACTTGCCCAAAATTGATTTGTTCCCGCAGGTAGCCCAGACGGTTAAATACATAAAAATAGATGGTAATGAAGCCAGAGCCATCCTGGCAATACCTGTTCAGGTAGTGGTAGCAGCGGGCGGAATCTGATTGCCAACTTTTGCCGTTCAGCGTTGCCCTGAGCCAACTGGGGCGTGAAGCCACCAAACTGTCCGGGGGAATGAAGGGCGGTTGCGCGGCTTCTATGGGAGGTTGGGGTGTTTCCGCAGGGCGGCAGGCTGTCAAAACCAGTGTGAGCCAACCAAGCAGGATGCGGTCCCTCATCGCAGAGAGGGCGGGATTATCAGGGTTCATTACCGGTTCCACTGCGTTATCCAGGTTCGGAACGTTGCGTTTTCGAAGCGTAGGGTATCCGGATAAAGGTATGGGCCTGCTTTACTTACAGCACCGTAAATCAAGCGCAATTCCCCTCGCAATTCTCCCGTTTGTTGGTTGTAATCGGTCAAATTTACATAGCAGTCCTTACCGAGGACCGTGTAAAAATCTTTGACAACATCACCGTCTGCCTCGACGGTTGTGAATGTAGCGGAAAGAGAATCTTTGCAACTCGGTTGAGTGGTGGTAGGGTAGACGCGATAGCGGCCGATGCGATACGGAAGTTGCGCAAAAGCTATTTGCTCCCTCAATTCACCAACTTGGTTGAACACGTAAAAAAAAAGTGCTAAATAACCCTTGCCATCTTCACACTTGCTCAAGTAGTGGTAGCAACGTGACGAATCAGAAAACCAAGTTTGCCCATTCACAGTAGCGTTCAAGCGAGATATACGTAACGCAGGAGGGTTGTTCGGTGGAACAAAGGAATCTTGGCCAACTAAAGGAGAAGGCTCAAGGGTTTTCTGGCAAGTGCTTAAAAAAAGACCTAACCAGACGATACAAATGAGAAAGTACTCAGTCTTCATGGGAGAATTACTAAGCGACTATTATAAGTTCTATCACCGATTTTCAAAATGCATAAATATGAGCCCGCTGGAAACTTATCAGACGGAAGAACAACTAATTGTTCACCAATTGATTGCCTCTGTCCTGTAACAATAGAAGTAGCGTTGCCGTATTGATTGTACAGATACAGATACACATTGCTTTCCTCTTGAAGTGAGTAATGGATGCGTACCTCGCCATTGGAGGGATTAGGATAAGCATTAGACTTGTTGCGTCCTCACCTTTAGGAGCTTAAGTAATAATTCCATAGACCT
>ERZ1066118.179-NODE-179-length-67891-cov-8.232590_pt1 | contig 67891 bp, 60 predicted proteins | sample MGYA00382765_ERZ1066118 | MGnify/ENA primary metagenome ERZ1066118 (study PRJEB33369, sample SAMEA5778348) | biofilm metagenome | biome: Industrial cooling water; feature: Water cooling tower basin; material: Biofilm | place: United Arab Emirates | collected...
GAAGAAAGAGGAGGAGACGCCGTCTCATCGAAGTGATCATGCTCTCTCTGATTGGATTAAATGCGGTTCTCTGGACAAGTAGCCGGAGCGATCGAGGCGCCATCGTTCTCTGAAACAACGCCTTCTGGAGGAAGGTTGTGACGGGCTCCAAAAGGGGGTGGGCGGGGTAGCTAACACCCAGAGCCACAAATACATTGTTGCGCTTCCCAACCGCGCCCAACAACTGGATTTTTAGCTGTGGACCATACCGAGCTCCTGGATAGCGACACGTTCGTACCGCGCCACATCGGACCGAACCCGGAGGAAGTTGCGGAGATGCTCGAGGCGCTCGGCCACTCGTCACTCGACGAGCTGATCGACGCGACTGTTCCCGCCGATATCAGGATTGCCCGCCCGCTCGTTCTGCCCCGGGCTCGTACGGAGTTGGAGGTGCTCGCGGAGATCCGCGGCATGGCGTCTCTCAACAAGGTTTTCCGCTCCTACATCGGCACGGGCTACTACGACACCGTCACGCCGCCCGTCATTCAGCGGAACATCCTGGAGAATCCGGGCTGGTACACGGCGTATACGCCATACCAGGCGGAGATCGCTCAGGGCCGCCTAGAGGCGCTGCTGAACTACCAGACAGTGGTGGTAGACCTGACCGGCCTGCCGATCGCCAACGCCTCCCTGCTCGACGAAGCCACCGGGGCAGCCGAAGCGATGGCGATGAGTTACGCCGCGAAGGGGAGCGACAGCCGCAACACCTTCTTCATCTCAGCCTCCTGCCATCCGCAGACGATCGACGTCGTACGCACCCGTGCGGAGTCCCGCGGAATTGACATCGTCGTAGGTGACCACGAGGCGTTCGATGTCACCGACAACGTGTTCGGTGTTCTGCTCCAGTATCCGGCCACCGATGGGCGGGTCGAAGACCTTCGCGCACTCTGCGAGCGCGCGCACGCCAGCGGCGCGTTGGTAACCATGGCGACGGATCTTCTCGCCCTGACGGTTTTGACTCCGCCGGGAGAGCTTGGCGCTGACATCGCAGTGGGCAGCTCGCAGCGGTTCGGCGTTCCCCTCGGGTACGGCGGCCCACACGCAGGCTTCTTCTCCACACGAGACGAGTACAAGCGCATCATCCCCGGTCGCATCATCGGGATGTCCCGCGATCGCCGTGGCAAGCCGGCGCTGCGCATGGCGCTGCAGACACGAGAGCAGCACATCCGCCGGGAGAAGGCGACCAGCAACATCTGCACAGCTCAGGTGCTGCTCGCCGTTGTGGCCAGCATGTATGCCGTCTACCACGGCCCCGGGGGACTTCGGCGGATAGGCGACCGGGTGCACCAGAAGGCGCTCGAGGTGGCCGAGGGTATCCGCAGGTGCGGCCACGAGGTGGTCCATGAGCACTTCTTCGACACGATTCGCGTCGAGGTCTCGGGCGGTGCTGCGGACCTCCTCGAGAAGGCATACGCGGCAGGAATCAACCTCCGGCAGCTCGACAAGAAGAGTGTCGCGATTGCGCTCGACGAGACCGTCAGCGACAAGGACGTCCTTGCACTTCTCGAGCTGTTTGGCGGCAGGGTGCCGGAAGAGGGTCCGATGCGGTCTCCCCTCCCCGCCCACCTCCTCCGGAAGAGCGAGTATCTCCAGCACCCCGTGTTCAACACCCATCATTCCGAGACCGAGATGCTCCGCTACATGCGGAAGCTCGAGTCGCGGGATCTGTCGCTCACCGACTCGATGATTCCGCTGGGGTCATGCACGATGAAGCTGAACGCGACGGCCGAGATGATCCCGATCACCTGGGTGGAGTTCGGCCGGATCCACCCATTCGCTCCCCCCTGGCAGGCCGAGGGGTATCGCCTCCTCTTCGAGCATCTCGAGGCACAGCTGGCGGAGATCACCGGCTTCAGCGGGGTTGCGCTTCAGCCGAACGCGGGATCGCAGGGCGAGTTCGCGGGTCTACTCGCGATCCAGCGCTATCATCTGGCAAGGGGTGACGCTCACAGGAATCTCTGCCTGATCCCGCAGTCAGCCCATGGCACCAATCCGGCGAGCGCGGTGATGGCTGGGATGTCAGTCGTGGTGGTGAAGACCGACGAGAAGGGAAATATCGACGTTTCCGATCTGCGGGCGAAGGCTCAGCAGCATTCGGATAGGCTCGCGGCGCTTATGGTCACCTACCCCTCCACCCACGGCGTCTTCGAGGAAACGATCCGAGAGGTTTGTGAGATCGTCCATCATCATGGTGGGCAGGTCTACATGGATGGGGCCAACATGAACGCGCAGGTGGGGCTCTGCCGGCCGGGCGACATCGGAGCGGACGTATGCCATCTCAACCTTCACAAGACGTTCTGCATCCCCCACGGGGGCGGCGGTCCGGGCATGGGGCCGATCGGCGTTGCGAAGCACCTCGTCCCCTTCCTCCCGGGCCATGCGGTCGTAGAGGTCAACGGAAGCGAGTCCCATGCGGTGTCGGCGGCACCCTGGGGCAGCCCGAGCATTCTTCCTATCTCGTGGGTCTACATTCGGATGATGGGTGGGGAAGGGCTCACGCTGGCAAGCAAGATCGCAATCCTCAACGCCAATTACATCGCAAAGCGGCTGGAAGACCACTTCCCCGTCCTCTACAAGGGGACCAACGGAACGGTCGCACACGAGTGCATCGTTGACACGCGCTTCCTCAAGGGCCTGTCCGGTGTGGAGGTGGAAGACATCGCCAAGCGGTTGATGGACTACGGCTTCCATGCTCCGACCGTCTCCTTCCCGGTTGCCGGAACGCTGATGATCGAGCCCACCGAGAGCGAGGCGAAGGCGGAGTTGGACCGCTTCTGCGATGCAATGATTGCCATTCGTGAGGAGGCGCGGGAGGTTGAGCTGGGGATGCTGGAGCGTGAGGACAACCCGCTGAAGGGCGCTCCGCACACCGCTGAAGAAGTGACGGCAGACAGCTGGGAGCACGCGTACTCACGGGAGCGGGCGGCTTACCCGGCTCCATGGACTCGGGAGCACAAGTTCTGGCCGGCTGTTTCGCGGGTGGAGGCCGCGTTCGGCGATCGGAACCTCGTTTGCTCGTGCGTTCCGTTGGAGGAATACGAGTCGGTGAGCTGAGCGGGACCGGCGGACGGGTTACACCGTTGACTGGCTCAAGCGTGCTCGGCCCACTGGCGCTTTTCTTTGCCTGGCCGGAGCGTGGACAAGAACGCAGCGCCACTCCCAGCTATTTCTATTCGGCTGGATACCGGTACGGTGGGAGCCGCCATCGGCCTGCTCCAGACGGAGTAGGTCTCGTCACTGCCGACGAATGTCCGTTCCTGTTCTGCCGCTGCGGGAATCGGAGGCACTTCGGCAGCAATCCAGAGCCGCTTCAGTTGCTGCACCGGCTACTGCCGATTGCTCCTCAGCCCGTCCTCAGGCGAGTCGCTTATTCCGAGATCATCGAGTGGAATCAGCTGATGCTCCAGCTGCTCCGCCGATCCGTGGACGTTGTAAGTGGGGTACGCGATGCGGATGTTCGGATCGGCAGCAAAGGCGCCGAGGATGCGGCGGGTAGCCCGGTCGCTCGCGCCCCTGCGTCGTCTGACGTGGACGAGGAAGCGGAGGACCAGCTCGACTCCGTTGGCGGCCACTGAGACGTAGACGATCGGCGTTAGAGCGCCATACTTGAACGCGTACCTCCCCTCGAGCCTTCTGAAACCCGCCTCGAGCTCAGGGGCAACCTCATCATAGATCTCCCCCGCCGCTTCCCTCAGGATCTCCTCGGCCCGCCGCCAATCGCTGTCGAAGGTCACCACCAGCCGCAACTCGTGCCAAACGTACGGGCTGCTGCCCGGCGCGATGAGCACGGAATCCGAGAGCATCCTGTAGTTCGGTATGGTGACTAGCCGGCCGGTAGACTGGCGTCCGAACACGAGGGGCCCCGCCACCTCCAGCATCGTGGTCTTCAGCACGCCCACGTCGATCACATCCCCCGCGATCCCGCCGACTTCCACCCGGCTCCCGATCTCGATCCCGCTTCGGCTGGACATGTACAGCCACCCCACGAACGACTTCAGCACGTCCTGCAGCGCGACCGCGACACCCGCCACCATCAGGGCGAGGACGGTACCGAATCCCGCGAGCCAGTCCGCGAAAAGGGCAATCGCCACCAGAACCAGCAGGACGAACGCAGCGTAGCTGACGCCCTTCCTGAGGATGTGCCGGCGATTGACGTCCTCGATGTGCTCTCCGATCACTCGACGCGCCAGGCGCGCCGCGAGGTAGAAGAGCGCAGCAATGATGAGGAAGACTACGAGCTTCTCTACGGAGGAAACGAGGTAGAGATCGCGCCACCGCTCAACCGGCTCCGGCAGAGGGACGCGGATTCCGAGGGTGTCGGGAAGTTGAAGGGGGTTCTGGATCAATCGGTCGATCAGCCGGTCTCGAAGTTGGGGCTCCTCGCCTCGAATCGACGCGCCGGCAGCCCGATGACGCGCGTCATGAGCCGTCGCAATCCACGCTCCACCGCTCGGGTGGGGGGGCTCTGGCCTCCGAGGGCCGAAGCGACGTCCCCACGCAGCCAGCGCCGAAGCTCCTCGAGGTCGGTAAGGGAGAGAGTCTCCACCTCGAGCGTCCCGAGGTAGTAGTAGCGCCCTCCGCGACTCGCCCGCAGCTCCGAGGAGAGCATGGTCTCCACTGCGGCCTGTGCTTCGGCAATAGAGCGCACACGCCGCTGGACGCCCGGCGCCTCGACCGTGTATCCGCCGGAGATCGGATCGCGAAGCAGGGCAAGGGAAGCTTCGTCGACGGCTTCAAGCCGATCGAACAGTCCCTTCCTCCAGAGCTCCACCCGAAGATGGAAGCGGACGGGTAGGGCCGAGTCGAGGGCCTGCCTCAGCGCCGCGTCCTCCAGAACAGGCCCGACGGCGACGATCGCCGGCCAACCCTGATCGGACGGGCCGATCGTCAGTTCCAAAGCCTGCCCTTTCGCCTCGGCAGGAACGGAGACGAGCAGAAGAACAAACCCGAGCAGCCAGACTGTCCGGGAGCGTCGAACCATCAGAAGCGCGGTCCGAGGCGAAGGAAGACGTTGGCTCCGGTCCCTCCGTTTACCGGCACTGCGAAGTAGAGCCCTATGCGCTCGAGGAGCACACCTGCACCGACATTGACTCGCGTCGCATCATCAGGGCGGCCGTCGAAGGCCCAGCCGCGACCGGCGTCAACGAAGAGGGCCCAGTCGGGTGCCATGTCCCAGCCGAAATCCCACACCCTGTCGCTCGTCTCATCATCATCGCGCCAGGGGCCGACGTCCCAGCGGAACCGGAATGAGAGCTTCCCTCGGAATTCCGCCTGAAGCAGAGCGAACGCGTCGCAGCCGTAGTTCGGGTAGTAGGCATTCTCATTCCCCGGGGCGTCCGCGCGTCGCACGAGTCTCCCCCGTGCGCCGCAATCGGATGAGAAGAGGCTGTACCCGGGGAGCGATCCCTCCCCGCCCAGGGCATGCTGGCGCTGAGGGGGAAGCGCTTCACCGGCGAGCGAGCCCCCAGCGACGACGCGCAGGTTCAGACGCGATTGCGGATCGATACGGTTGTAGCTCCTGAAGTCGACCAGTCCGTGAAGGAAGCGGCCGAACTCGGCACCCGGGACCGGCACGAGGTCGTTGGCGCTAAAACCCTCCACCATGTCAGGCTGTCGCAGATCGACATCGAACGCCTTCTCGAGGCTCGCCCGGGCGAAGAAGCCAGTGGAGGGATTCCAGGTCGAATTGCGACTGTCGTAATTCACTTCTCCGAGCAGAGCCGCGATATCTCCCTCGCCGACTACCGGCTGTTCCCGCCATGCGTCCGCGTTGCTGAAGAGCGACCATGGGCTTCCGACCTGACGGGTCTCGTTGCTCTCCCAAAGCGCCTCGAGGTGGATGCGCATGGGAGCAGATCTCGGCTCGATATCGGTGAAGAGACTCCAGCCGGTCCTCTCGTAGTGGTCGCGGAAGTCGCGATGAAAGAGGAAGGTCGAGAGGCCGCTCTCGAGATCGGTAAGCTGCCAATCCTCTATCGGATCGATCACGGAGTACAGGGTCGCACCGACGGACACCGCCCGGTGGCCGCCGATGAACTGATCGGCCTGGACGTAGTAGCCCATCTCATCCGGCTCCAGCCTCAAACCGGCCTCCGAACGATAGATCCCGAGGGCCTGGAGCCGGAACGGATTGGATCCCGCCGTCTGGAGCCGCGGCCCGAACGCGATCGGCATCCCCTCGACGCGGTTGTAGCTCTTGCCTGTGGCGATCAGGAAGTCGCTGGAACCGTCGCGATCTATCGCGACTCCTGCATTGCGGGGGGCGCGAACGAGGCGGACGCGACCTCCCGAGCGTTCGTACGGGAGCCGCTGGGCATAGCTGGTGATGCTGCCCCCCACCGCCGAACCCTCCTGGGTCTGAGCTTCCCCACCAACTGCGATGACTTCGCCCGTGACCACGGCGCCCGGAAGGAGCACCGCACTGCCGTTCACGACGAGCAGGTCTCCTTCGATGCGACCTGCGATCGTAGCGGATCCGTCCAGCACCGCTAGATCCCGCGCGATAACCTGCCCAGCGGCAATGTTTACGTCGCCGTTCCGGACCTCGGCGTCGGGCGCGTTGAGGCGGGCGACGATGTCGTCCGCGATAGCCACCGGCAGATCCCACCGCCCGCCCGCGTCTTCATCCGGCACCTGGGCGGACACGTGCCCCGGCAGCGCGCTCAGGAATGATGCAGTCACGACTATGGTTCGGAGCGCCTTCATTCTTCCTCCGGGTGATTTCGGTAGTCGCTCATTTTCAACGTTCAGCTCACTGGTGCTGTGACTCAGCGGCCAATATCGAGGCGGCGCATGCGCCGGTAGAGATTCGCTCTGTCGGTTCGTAGGCGCCGTGCGGCCTCAGCGAGGTTGCCATCGGCACTGTCGAGCGCCTCCTCGATCAGGCGCTTCTCGAATGCATCCAGCTGCTCCGCTAGCCCGCCTCCATTCGCCTCGGGGGTAACTGAAGCGACGGCTGCGGGGGAGGTTCCCTCCAGGATCCGCGCGACATCGGCTGAGCCCACCTCCTCCCCCGCGTGCAGAATCGTCAGTCTTTCCACGATGTTCGCGAGCTCCCGGCCGTTCCCCGGCCACTCGTGCCCTTCCAGCATCGCCAGAGCCTCGGGGTTTATGCGCGGAGGCCGCGCGCCACTCCGCTCGCGGTTCAGCTGAAGAAAGTGCGCGATCAGCAGCGACACATCTTCCCTGCGCTGACGCAGCGGCGAGATGTGGATAGGTACTACGTGGAGTCGAAAGAAGAGGTCCTCGCGGAAGCGGCTGTCCCGGATATCCGCACGCAGGTCCCGGTTCGTGGCCGCGATCGTTCGCACGTTGATCGGAATTGGACCGGTGCCGCCCACGCGCTCGATCTCGTCCGCCTCGAGCACCCGGAGGAGCTTGGCCTGCGCCTCGAGGGAAAGCTCCGCGATCTCGTCGAGGAGGAGGGTGCCCCCGTCCGCCAGCTCGAACCGGCCCTTTCTCCGGTCGGTCGCGCCGGTGAACGAGCCCTTCTCGTGGCCGAACAGCTCAGATTCGACCAGATCGCGGGGAATCGCCGCGCAGTTGACCCGGACGAACGGCCCGCGCGCCCGCCCGCTCTGGCGATGAATGGCGGCAGCGACAAGCTCCTTGCCCGTCCCCGACTCTCCCGTGATCAGCACCCGTGCGTCGGTCGGGGCGACGCGCTCGATAAGCTCGCGTATGCGCTTCATCTCCGCGCTGCGGCCCACCAACGCTCCCCCGCGCCCGAGCTCCTCCGTCAGGGCGCGGTTCATCTCCCTCGCGCGCCGAAGCTCGAGGGCCGAGCGCAGCGTGAGCAGCACACTCTCAGGAGAAAGCGGCTTCTCGAGGAAGTGGAATGCGCCAAGCTTGGTGGACTGCACAGCATCCGAGAGCGTCGCGCGGCCGCTCATCATCACCACGGGCAGCTCGGGTGATGTAGACACGATCTCGGGGAGCGCCTGGAGCCCGGTGCTGTTCGGCATCACCAGATCCATGAGCACCACATCCGGTTCAGAATCGCGGATCTCCGCCAGTCCGGCCGCGGCGCTGTCGGCCTCGCGAACCTGGAAGCCCTCCGCCCTGAGCAGGCTCCCCAGCATTCGCCTGATATTGGCTTCGTCGTCGACGATGAGAACTGTAGGCATGCGGAGCTACCTGGAGGCGCTATAGAAGCGGTTCACTGAGGCTGCTTCTTTCAGCGGAGGGGAGAGCTGGAAGCGATCTGATGAACGCCGGCGGCTTCGGTTGCCGCGGGAAGCACGACCCGGAACTCCGCTCCGCCGGCTCCGGAGTTCGCCGCCTCAACATATCCGCCGTGCGCGTTGACAGTCTGCCGAACCAGAGCCAGACCCAACCCGGTCCCCTGCGCCTTGGTCGTAAAGTCGGGATCCCAGATCCGGTTCGCTCCATCGTCCGGTAAACCCGGGCCGGAGTCGCGGACGAGCACCTGGATCTCGGCCTCGCCGTTCCGCCGAGCTTCGACCGTGACCACACCACCACCTTCTCCGATCGCCTCGGCGGCGTTCAGGAGGAGATTGGCGAATGCCCGGGAAAGAGGATCGTAGTACCCGTTCACCGCCGGCAGATCTTCATCGATGCGAATCACCGGATCTATTCCAGCCGGAAGGTGAGTACGGACGAGGTACTCCAGCATCTCGCCGATATCCACCGGGCTGTGAGGCCCCTCGGGTGGCCTGCCGAACTGGGAGAAGGCTCGCGCCAGTGCCTCCAGGCGCCGCGACTCTGCCTCCATCACCTCGATCGCGCTGAGTTCATCCGGACTTCCGGAGCGATGCCGCTGGAGCGTCCGAATCGCCAAAGTCAGCGGAGTGAGCGCGTTCTTCAGCTCGTGCGCAACGCCGCGAGCGAGCGCGACCGCCGCGCGCACTGATGCCGTCTCCACTTCACGCGCCCGAGACGTCTGGATTTCGGCCGCCATTCCGCGAAAGGATTCGCGAAGGGTGGCGAACTCGCCATCGTCCCGCGGGTCCGTCGCTGCACCTGGAAGAGGCTCATTGCGAGCGACCATGCCCGACCATTTCACCAGCTCCCGAATAGGACGGCTCATGTCCCGCGCAATTCCGCGTGCGAAGCGAACTGCCAGAGCCGAAAGAACGAGCAGGAAGAGGAGGCCGGTCCACGGGAGGATCGCCACCACCCGTCTGTTGAGGTATGCCCAGCGCTGCGCCTGTTGGACTGAGACGGTGAGCTCCTCCCGGTGCAGCGCTGCTGCCTGCGTTAACGCCGTATCCCCCGAAGCTTCACTCAGCTCGAGCAGCCGCCGTCCGGAATCGGCGAGGTTCTCCCACACAGCGGGAGTGCTCTGCAGGTAGGCTGCATCGCTGAGCAGGACGGTCCCCACTCCAATCAGCAGGAGCGAGGGGACGAAGGAGAAGAGGACGAGGGCGAGAAGGAGACGCCGCTCGAACCATCCGGATCGGCGCATGCGACCTGGCGTATTCCGTTGGGAAGGCGAACGTTGCGTCGGCACTTCGGTCAGTCTCAGAAGGTATAGATCGCGCTGCGGCCTCTGCAAGCGTCGGAGGACCTGCACCACAGCTTCGCACCCATGCATTGCGGCACCGGCATTGAGTGATCCTTTGGGCGCTGACGGTCTCGGTACCACAAGAGCAGAGCGGTTCCGGCACGGCGACTTCTCGGTCTCCATCTTTCTCCCGGAATCTTCCGAGGCGCTGATCGATGAGGAAGCATTCGACCTGGACGAGCGGCTCCCGTACTGGGCGGAGCTCTGGCCTTCGGCCAAGGCACTCGCCCGTTACCTGCTGGATCTGCCTTCGATTCAGGGCCCCGCGCTCGAGCTGGGGTCAGGAGTAGCGCTGCCTTCCCTGGCCATGGCGGGACGTGGAGTGAGCGTAACGGCCACGGATTACTATGAGGCCGCGTTGCGCTTTGCAGCCTTCAATGCGGAGTTCAACCAGCTTCACGGGCTGGAGACGAGGCTCCTCGACTGGAGAGATCCTCCTGGCGATCCGTCTCGCTTTCCTCTCATCGTTGCTGCCGACGTTCTCTACGAGAGCCGAAATGCGGATGCCCTCTCGGCTCTGCTTCCACAGCTCGTCGCGGACGGAGGCACCGTGATAATCGCGGACCCGGGGCGCGTTTACCTTTGCGACTTCCTAGACCGAATGAGGAAGCTGGGGTGGAGCGTTGAACAGGTGGGGCAGATTCTGGAGGATTCCTCCGGCGGAAGTGCGATCAAGACCACAGTGAAGCTCTTCGCTTTACGGCTTCCAAGCTGAGCTATGCGGGTCCGGAGGTCCTTTTCCGGACCCGCGGAAGCCGGTTAGATTCCCAGCCCCATTCTGTACAGCCAATTGCGCTCTGACGAACCTTGATCACCGAATCTGCAACTCCCTCGATCGTGCAGCGCCGCCGAACGGTGTCTGTTGACGTTGGAGGCATCAAAGTCGGAGGTGCGCACCCGATCGTCGTGCAGTCGATGACCAACACCGACACCGCCGACGTGGAGGGGACAGTTCGTCAGATTGCTGCTCTCTGGCGGGCAGGGAGCGAGATCGTCCGCGTTACCGTAAACAATGAAGAGTCGGCTCAGGCACTTCCGTACATTGTGGAAGGGCTTGCGAGCCGGGGTGTGGATGTGCCGATCGTTGGTGACTTCCACTACAATGGTCATCTCCTTCTCGCGAAGTATCCCGAGTGTGCCCGGGCCCTGGCGAAGTATCGGATCAACCCCGGAAACGTCGGGGCGAAGCGCCACGACGAGAACTTCCGCACCATCATCGAGCTCGCTATCCAGCACGGGAAGCCGGTGCGGATTGGCGTCAACTGGGGCTCACTCGATCAGGCGCTGCTGACGCAGCTCATGGATGAGAACGCCCGCAGTGCCGCGCCGCTCGATGCGCAGGAGGTGCTGCGCGGCGCGATCATCGAAAGCGCCCTGCGCTCCGCGGCTTTCGCGGAGGAGATCGGGCTGCAGCACGACCGCATCATCCTCTCGGCCAAGGTAAGTGCCGTGCAGGACCTTATCGCCATCTACAGCCGGCTCGCTCCGCTCTGTGAGTATCCCCTCCACCTGGGGCTCACCGAGGCGGGAATGGGGACGAAGGGGATCGTCGCTTCCACGGCCGGCCTCGCGGTGCTGCTGCAGAAGGGGATCGGGGATACGATCCGTGTCAGCCTGACGCCGAAGCCGGGCGGTGACCGGACGGAGGAGGTGCAGGTCGCCCAGCAGATCCTGCAGTCTCTCGAGATTCGCTCATTCGCCCCCCAGGTTACGTCGTGCCCCGGCTGCGGCAGGACTACCAGCACCTACTTCCAGAAGCTTGCGGAAGGCATCGAGACCTATCTGCGCGAGCAGATGCCGATCTGGCGCGAGCGCCATCCGGGAGTTCAGGAGATGAAGGTGGCGGTCATGGGCTGCGTGGTGAACGGCCCGGGAGAGAGCAAGCACGCGAACCTCGGCATCTCGCTTCCTGGAACCTTCGAGGAGCCGAAAGCTCCCGTCTACGTGGACGGTGAGCACTACACTACGCTCAAGGGCGATTTCATCGGCGAAGAGTTCCGGCGAATCCTCGATCACTACGTGGAAACGCACTACCCCGCGCGCGTTCCCGCGGAGGCGCTTCTCGGCTAGTCCCGGAGCTTACATCGATTTCGCCGCCGAGGGCGCACGAACTCGCAGGGGAAAACAGCGCGACGGAGAGAGGGAGGGAAACGGCTAGTGCCGTTATCCCTCCCTTTCGTTTACCTCTGCGCACCTCCGCGGGCTCGGCGGTAAGAATCTCTGGATCTCTACCGCGCGAGCGACTGGCCGAGGCGCGCCTCGAGGACCGCGAGCGACCGGTGGAACGCATACACCGCAGCGATCTCTGCGCGCTCCGCTTCGGCGAGGCTGGCCTGTGCGTCTACCAGCTCGACGTTGGTCGTAGCGCCGAAGCGGAAGCGCTCCTCAACCAGACGAAGCTCTTCGGCCGCAGTGGAACGGATCTGCTGCTGGAGAAGCGCGCTCTGATATGAAGTCTGCAGGTTCCGCAGGGACGACTCCACATCGACGTGCGTCTGAAGCTCCTGTCCACGCACCTGATACTGCGCATTGGAGCGAGCGATGCGCGCCTCTTCGATCCGCTGCTGACGGGTCAGGCCGGTGAAGATCGGAAGGGAGATCGTTACCCCGGCGTTCCAGGGCTGGCGGGCGTAGTCGAAGGGAAAGCCGCTGTTCTGCCGCTCGAGATTGCTACGGATTCCCTGTTCGAATCCCGTACTGGAAGGGTCGGAACAGCTGCGGAGGGGCAGGTCCACCGCTCCATACAACCTGTTCTGCTCGAGGCAGGAGTTGTAGCTGTTCTGCGCGCTCTGCATGGCCTGGGTCACGAGCGGGTCGATATCCCCTGCCTGCGAGATGTAACCACCAAGCCCGGCATTGAAGGAGATCGTCGGGAGGTAACTGGTGGCCGCTGCACGGGCGCGGGTGGCCGCTGCATCCGCCTGGGCACGACGCGCTACCAGGGTCGGGTTCTCCGCAAGAGCTATCTCGACCAGCTGATCCGCCGTCCACGCCGGCTCGAACAGCTCGAACTCCTCCGCCAGTGGGACGTCCTCAGGGAGTGGCGTTCCCATCGTCTGGCTCAGAAGGAGGAGGTCATTGGCGGCGGTGTTACGCGCCTGGATCAGACGGACCTGTGCCTGACCGCGCTGAACCTCAGCGCGCCGCACCTCCAACGCCGTACCCGCTCCAACTTCCAAACGCCCAGCCGCCAGTCGGACATGTTCCTCGGTCCGGGCGAGCTCCCTCTCCGCCTGCCCGACCGCGGCGCGGTCTTCGAGCACGTTGAGGTAACGCTGGGCGACCTCTGCCTCGAGGGAAGCAGCCGCTCCCGAAACATTCTGCTCCGCTACACGCGCCTCGGCGCGCGCGACAGAGGGTGCCAGGAGCGTGGTGCCATCCAGCGAAAGCTGCATTCCGATGTTGTAGCTCGAAGATATCTGAGCCGGCTGCTCGCCCAGGACCACTGAATCGAGCCGGCGCTGTCCGCCCGCCGTGTATCCAAAGCTCGTCGAGGTCGAGAGCGATGGGACAAGGTTGCCGTAAGCCGCACGCACTCCCCACTCAGCCGAGCGAATCTGGGTCTGCGTCGTCAGGAAGGAGGGATTGTTCTCACGCGCAGCCGAGATCGCCTCCCCGAGGGTGAGCGGGTCCGTGGTCGTTTGTGCAGCCGCTCCGTCGACGGAGGCGCTGATCACGAGCGCCAGCGTCGCGTACTTCATCAGCGGCGAGGTGAGGCGAAACTGCATGGAACTCCTGAGCTTCGGTGGAAATCGGCGACCGGGCAGTATGGGCCGAAGAAAGGCAGATGATTTCGTTCTCGGCGTGAACACGACGCATAGTGGCAGTCCGCCCGCCAATGCAGCGCGTGAGGACCATCCGTGAATAGCACTACGCGCGTCGGTTGACTCCGGTTTCAGCGGGTGCCAGGACCCTCGTGATGGCGCACTTCTGGCGGAGTAGCGGGCCCCGGTCTTCCGCCGGGGAAGTGAAATTCCCGGCAAAGCTACGCCCGGTTAATGCAAGAGACAGTGGACGAGCGGTTGTCGAGGGAGATCGAGCGGATCGGCAAAGCTGCGGGTGCCACCTCGGTAGCTCTCGCCCTCCACGACTATAAAACCGACGAGGTTCTCTCCTACCGTGGAGATGAGTGGTTCCACGCCGCGAGCACGATCAAGATTCCCGTACTCGTAGGTGTGTTCGCTGCAATCCATGCTGGCACCATCAGCCTGGATTCACGCGTCCATGTCCGGAACCGCTTCGTCAGCGTCGCCAACGGCCGCGCCTTCCGCGTGGACGGCTCGCGCGACGCTGACGCTTCCGTGCATCTCCAGATCGGCAAGACGATGCGGGTGAGAGAGCTCGCCCGGCAGATGATCGTCACCAGCAGCAATCTCGCGACGAATCTGCTCGTCGACCTGGTAGGCCTGGACGAGCTCCAGGCGACGCTCGACAGGTTCGAGATTGCGGGGGTCGATTTGCACCGCGGGGTGGAGGACGAGGCCGCTTACGAAGCAGGTATCAGCAACCGCGTCACGGCGATGGGACTTGTCAGCATCCTGCGACTGATCGAGGAGGGCGCTCTGTCGCGGGAAGCGTCGCGAGGGATGCTCGACATCCTTCATTCACAGGAGTTCCGAAGCGGCATTCCGGCAGGGCTGCCCTCGGAGGCGCGGGTCGCGAACAAGACCGGCGAGATCTCGACCGTGGCGCATGACGCCGGCCTCGTCTACCTGCCGAATCGTGAGCCGTACTCGATCGCGATCCTCACCGAGTGGAGCCCCTCGGTAACATCCGGACGGCGGGACACGCTGGCGGCAATCTCGCGCGCCGCCTACCGCCACCTGACCGATCGTGTAGCCGATGCTTGATGCGCCTTCTCTGAACCTGAAAATCGTCTCGGGAGACGAGCTCAACGAAGAAGTTCAACGATATCTCCGTCCGGGGGAAGCCATTGAGGACCGGGAAGGCAATAAAAGGATACTCCCGACACACTTCTACGAGATCCCGTCATGGGACGTTGCTCTGAAGACCCAGATCACGAATAGCTTCGGTCTTTGGGAGTTGATTGACGTAGATCACCGCGAGCCCGAGGGCGTCCGCGTCTTTCCACGCTACGTGCCGTGTGCGATCACGCTCCTGGCGGGGCAGCTCCAGCTCTTGAGGGATGCAGTAGGCCGGATCGCGCGGGTGGCTGCAAACGGTGGGTACCGGTCCCCTTCGCACGAGTTTGCAAGCGTCGCCTCCCCGCACAGCTGGGGTACCGCCGCCAACGTTTACCGCATCGGGGACGAATGGCTCGACAGTCGCGACAAGATCGAGCGTTACCGCGAGGTGGCTCGGTCGGTGCTGACCGGGGCTTGGACTCGTCCGTACGGGGATGAGCCGGGCCGGGCGTTCGATCACCTCCACATCGATCTGGGCTACCTGACGGTACAGCCGCACCAACTTGGCTCGAAGCAGAGCAGAGACAGCGACAAGTAACTATGAGCGTGAGCCATCAAGCCAAGACGCCTGAACGAGGTGTGAAGAAAGGTTCTCCCGGGAAGCAGGAAGGACACCCGGAGAAGCTGGCGCTCGCAGCCATGGGGATGGAAGCCGAGTTCACCCTCATGATTGATGGGAAGAAGCGGAGACCGGAGAGCGTTTTCGGCGACCCCAGAAGCTTTCTCGGTTCGGACCTGATGCACCGGAAGGGTACCTCCTACCACCTCAGCACGGGGGGAGCGGTCTACTTCGACACCGGGGTCATCGAGGTCGCGACTCCTGCCATGGAGATCGAAAAAGGTTGCGCGGCGCGAGCCGGGCGTTCGCTTTGGGAAGGGATTCTCGAGGTGCGTAGCGCGCTCGACCGTTGGGAAGAGAAAACCGGGAAGGAAGCGGCGCTGGTAGGATTCAGCGCCCATTACAATGTGTCGTTCGAGCTTCCGAGACATGAGCAGGGCGCTGACCGCACCGTAGAGAAGCTCGCCCTCCTCCTCGTCCATCTGCTTCCGGCTCCAGTCGCTCTGCTCGCGACCAATCGCGAATCGACGGGTGTCGGCGTTCGGCCGCGGGGCGACCGCATCGAAATCACAGTCGATTTCACGCCGAGCCCGGCGCTGATGATCGCCACGGGCACCTACATCGTAGGCGTTGCGCGTGACGTGATGCAGTGGCCGAGCTTCGACCTCTCCATGCTGGACAAGATGGAGATTCCGCGTTTCGAGGGATTTCAGCCCAAGCCACACACCTCGCGACAGGGGTGGCTCGCTCACGAGTCGAGCTTCCCGACGAGCCCGTTCAAGAGCGACATCAATGCGCCCACCTTCCGGCTCAAGGATGGAAGCGTCGAGAGCCTGCGCACCATCGCCGGCAAGATAACTCACCGTTTCTGGCACCCGATCCGGCGGATCTCCGACCCGTTTACCTTCCGACTTATCGGCTCGATCATCAGAGGTCGCGCTCCTAGCCTGCTCGATCTCGACGAGCGCCCTACTGAGTACGAGCACGTGGGAAGGTTGTGCGCGTGGGACAACCTTTTCCCCGAGCGCGCTCTGTCGAGATCGCGCTACGAGCGCGTGCTGATCCGGGCGATCTCCGGGCGTGAGATAAACATCGAAGGGCGGTGGTACAAACCGGTCGGGATGAAAGGCTGGTCAGCGGTTGTCTTCAAGCCGCACGGCGGCAGGAACCGCATCGTCATCCCGGTCGATGCGCTCACGGGGAGGCTGGATCAATGGTGAAGAACCGGATTACCGGTTGCCAGCTACCGGTAACTCCGCTTTCATCCTGAACTTTGGGTGATATTTGATGTCTGCCCGCGGAAGGAGCTTGTTGGCTGGTTCATCCGCAGGAAGGCAGCTTCTTCAGCGGGAAAGGGAGCCGCACGTCCTGGGGTCGGTCTAGGCCGACAGCCTCAGCAACTCCCCTCGAAGAGCTTCCGCCTGAAGCGTCTCTTACCGGTAACTGGTAACCAGTAACAGCTACCCCCTCCGCTCCAGCGCGTCCAGCAGCTTCTGATGTATCCCTCCGAAGCCTCCGTTGGACATCACCAGAATCACCTCTCCGCCCTGAAGACCCTTCATGAGGTGGTCCACGATGGTGTCGACATCGGGGATGAAGTGCGCTTCGATACCGCTGGAGCTGATGTCTGCAACGAGCTTGTTCGGGTCGAGGCCGGTCTGGCTGGTGTAGCGCTCCGGATGGAAGAGGCCGGCCAGGACGACCTGGTCAGATCCCTCGAAGGCAGTCCTGTAGCTCTCCTGGAATTCCTGCCGCTGGGCTGTGTAGCTGCGAGGCTCGAAGACAGCGACTAACCGTCGGGTTGAGAAGCGCTGCCGGACCGCGTTGATCGTCTCACGCACAGCGGTCGGGTGGTGCGCAAAATCGTCGATCACAATGACACCGCCAACTTCGCCACGAACCTCCATGCGGCGGCGGACGCTGCGATAGGTGCGGAGCCCTTCGAGGACCCCCTGGCGGTCCGCCCCGACTGCTTCGGCGGCGGCTATCGCGGCGAGACAGTTCCGCACGCTGAATGCACCCGCGAGCGGCGTCTCGACCTGCCCCCATTCCTCATCGCCTTTCATCACCCGGAAGCGAGTGACGGTCTCCCCAAAGACAACATCCTCAGCGCGCCAGAAGGGCGACTCATCCGAAGACGCACCATCTGCAAAACCGAACGATTCGACCCGGGAGAACGCTTTTGGCGCCAACTCCCTCACGATCGGAGAGTCCCACCCGGCGATCAGAGCACCGCGCCGCGGAACGAGATTGATGAAACGCGCGAAGGCGAAGCGATACGCCTCTTCATCCCGATAGATGTCCGCGTGATCAAACTCGATGTTGTTCACCACCGCCGTCTGTGGCAGGTAGTGCCACATCTTCGGTCCCTTGTCGAAGTAGGCCGTATCGTACTCATCGGCCTCGATGACGAAGAAGCGGGAGTCGGTCAGGCGGAATGAGACCCCGAAGTTCTCGGCGACACCGCCAATAAGGAATGAGGGGTTGAGGCCTGCAGACTCCAGAACCCACGCAGTCAGCGACGTTGTCGACGTCTTGCCATGCGTTCCTGCGATTGCGATCGCGTGGCGATCCCGGAGGAACTCGTCCTTGATCACAGCAGCAGCAGAGGTGTAGATCATCTGCTCGTCGAGCACGGCCTCCAGCTCCGGATTTCCGCGGGAGATGGCGTTCCCGACTATCACGATGTCCGGCCGGGGTGTCCCGGAAGCACCGACTCCGACGTTCAGAGGGCTGTATCCCTCGGTGAAGCTGATACCCTGATCGCGCAGCTGGTCCGACATTGGCGGATAGACATTCTCGTCTGATCCCGTCACCTGGTGTCCGGCCGCGCGGAGAAGCCCCGCGACGGATCCCATTGCGGTGCCGCCGATGCCAATCAGGTGATAGTGCTTCTTGGTCACGCTACACTCTCCTGCGCCGCCGGTACATGATTCCGCTGCATCCCTCACGGCGACGATAGCCGGAGAGATGGTGTAGGGCAAACCTCAAACCAGAACACAGTCTAGATGCGTAAATTTTTCGCTTCCGTGCTGGCGATTGGAGCCTTCACCGCCTGCAACGAAGATCCGATCAGGCCCGATCCGGCGGCCTGTGATCCGTTCCTCGCGAGCTATGCAGTCGCGAACGGGGACACGGTAGCCGCTGCTCAAGGGCTTCGCTACATCGACATCAAGGCAGGCTCCGGTGAACCAACGGCGAACGGTAGAGGTCTCGCAGTGCACTACTCCCTGTACGTGCGCTCGAACGGTCAGGCGGTGCAGACGACGTGCGGCACCAACATTCCATTCGGCCCGTTCGTTCTCGGTGCGAACACTCTGGTTCCGGGATTCGAGCGAGGTGTGACGGGCATGCGTCTGGGAGGTGTCCGCCGCCTGATCGTTCCCTCCGCTCTCGCCTATCCAGCGGGCTCCAACAGCGCCCTGGCAGGTGTGGATCTCGTCTGGGACGTGCACCTGACGCAGACTGACTTCTGAGCTTCCGAGCCGTTGGGACAGCAATCCGTGCCTGAAGCCGATGGCCGCCGAAGCTCCTTTGATCAACACAAGGGCAATTAGCAATGGCTGACGGCCAGATAGAAATCACCCCCGAGCTCTCTATTCCGGAGTCTGATCTCACCTTCCGCGCCTCCCGCGCGGGAGGGCCCGGGGGGCAGCACGTAAACACCTCCTCTACGCGTGTGGAGCTGGTTTGGGACGTGCTCGGTTCCCGCGCTCTCACGGATCAGCAGCGCGAGCTGATTCTCTCGAAGCTCGAGACGCGCATAAGTTCGGAGGGGCTCCTTATCCTCGCTTGCTCCACCACCCGCAGCCAGCACCGGAATCGGGAAGAAGTCACGCAGCGTTTTACCGAGATTCTCCGGGATGCGCTGCACGTGCAGAAGGCGCGGCGGAAAACGAAGGTGCCCCGCGGGGCAAAGGAAGAGAGGCTGAAGGAGAAGAAGGAGCGGTCCGAAAAGAAGAAGATGCGCGGCCCCATCGCGTTCGATTAGAGGATCCCTCGAGAGTGTTCGGGAGCGGGGCTAACCCGACACACCCGGGCCGAGGCTTTCGGCCATCAGCTCCTCAAGCCTCGACAAGCACCTCGAGAGCTTTTTTCCGTATGGACCCTGCAACGCCTCCTCGCTGAAGATCTCCCCAAGCGCTGTACTCCCTTTTGCCACCAGGGGCACTCGAGCATCGTAGATCGAGTCGATGAAGTGAACCCACCTGAGAGCGCTCGATAAATCCTCCATCCACGTTACCCCCTCGATCGCCAACCCGGAAATCCTGCGCGCGAGCTCGCGATAGCGAATCGGGTGGATGGCGCCGAGCACCTCCAACAGCTCTTCCATGTTGCACCGGAGACCACCGGTGCCAAACTCCCCGAACTTCTGCTCGAAGCGACCAGCATCCGCGAAGTACTCGTCGGTGGGTCGGGCGGCGAAATGCCGGTGCCGATAATCGTCACCTTCAACGCGAACGACTTCAAAGCTCGAGGCCAACTCCTCGACCTCGAGCCGGAAGTCCTTCTGGGAGAATCTTCCCGCTCCGAGCTCCAGCGGAAGCGTATTCGAGGTGACAGCAACGAAGACGCCTTCAGCGAGGACAGTCCTGAGGAAGGCGAGCGCCATCTTCAGGTTACCCGGGTCGTCGAGCTCCCATTCATCGACGGTGATGACCTTGTAGCCCTCGAAGTACTCTCCAACCTGACCCGAGCCCGCGGTGCCGATGAAATACATCAGCTCATCGAAGCTCAGGTAAGCCTTTGGGGAGGGTGCGGCGTTCCAGAAGGCGGCAAGCAAGTGGGTTTTGCCGACGCCGAACCCGCCGTCGAGGTAGACGCCCCCTCCGTGACCCGTGCGGCGCTTCAGGAATGCGAAGAGGTTCCGGCTCGGGCGGGAAAGATGGATGGCGCGCTGCCGGAGAATGGTTGCAGCGGCAGCCTGGGAAGCGTGACGGGGGTGGTAACTGTCGAAGCTCTTGTGGGAGAAGCGATCAGGCGGAGTGAAGGCTCCCAGGAGCTCCCGAGGATCCACCTTCTCGCGCAGGGGACCCAGCAGCTCCCCTAGAGTCAGCACTTAGCACCTCCACGACCTCCCCCAGCTCCCTCTTCGCGACCGGCGAGCGTTATCAGTTCGCAGTGGCGATCACCCGGGACAGCGACAGCTGATTCTCGACGGAGAAGCTGAGAACCTGACCCGGCCAGAGGCTGAAGTGCTCGCTCGAGTAGCCGGTGCTTGAGCCGATCGGATCGGCTTGAAGCTGGAGCGGCGAGCCGGCGGCCAAAGCGCCCCGAACTCGCAGCACCTCCGTCGTCATGCTGCCCACGGTACCCAGCCGTACCCGCCGATCTCCACGTACGGCGAAGACGTTCACGTCCAGCCAGTTGTTGTTCGTGACCCGGACAAGAGAGGACTCGGCTTGATCGGTTTGGCCTTGTCGAGCAGCCGAGCAGCCGGCAGTCATGCAGACGACCAGCGTAGTGAGCAGCGTCAGAAAAGCTTTCATCGATGCCTCCAGCGGAGATGTTCGAACGGACGGCGTCCCTGAGAGCGCCCCGCTCGCGGCCGTTGAGTGAAGCCAGGAGCTGATGCAGACACTCAATCAATATGCCACTCCGACAGATGCATCAAGGGCTCCGTTTTCTGTAACTTTTGAACAACTTAACCCTCAGAAGGGCTAACGATTTTTTCCTTTTTTAAACTCTCCCAGAGATAGAGGGAGGCGTAAGATCTGAAAGGCCGCCATACCTCGCCAATCGTGAGAAGCTCCTCCTTACCCGGCCGTTCACGGAGCCCGTAACCCTTCTGAACTGCCGAACGAATGCCAAGATCGTCGACGGCAAGCACGTCGGGGCGATTCATCGAGAAGATCAACACCATCTCAGCGGTCCAGCGGCCGATGCCCTTTACCGCGCTTAGACGCTGGATCACCTCTTCGTCGGGGAGCTCCCGGAGAGCGGCAGGATCGATCTCCCCGCGCTGCCACCGTTGAGCAAGATCCTGCAGATACGCGAGCTTGGCCCTGGAGAGCCCGCAGCCGCGCAGCGTCTCCTCAGACGTCGCCAGGAGAAGCTCGGGATCCGGGAAGCCATCGGGACTGAGCGCGGCTACCCGGCCGCGGATCGTGCGGGCGGCGGCGACAGATAGCTGCTGGCCAACGATCGAGGCAACGAGGGAGCGCCACAGATCAGGATCGACGCTGAAGGAGAGATCTCCCACCCGGTCGACAATCCCTTTCATCACTGGATCCGAGCGGCGAAGGTGCGCCCGCGCTTCTGCAGAGATGGACGTGGGCACGCTCACAGGCTGTGCTCCGGCGCGGAGACTATTCTCTCCAGATCCACAGCCAGCAGTCGGTATGTCTGCCACTCGGTGAGACGCCGGCCGCCCATTCGTTCGTAGAAGCCGATCGCCAGCTGGTTCCAGTCGAGTACCGCCCACTCCATCCGGCCGCAACCATCACGAAGCGCCTGCTCCGCAAGAAAGCGGAAGAATGCCTTACCTACGCCGTGACGACGTGCGTCCGGAATGACGAAGAGGTCCTCCAGGTAGAGGGTCGGGAGGGCGAGAAAGGAGGAGTACGTATGGAAGGTTATGGCGTAGCCGACAGGAGCGCCGTCGAGCTCACTCAGGTACGCCCGGAACTTCGGCTTATCGCCGAAGCCGTCGCGCACGAGCCGGTCGCGCGCGTCCTCCGCGGGTCGGGGGAGCTCCTCGTAGTCGGCCAGTGCATCGATGAGGCACAGGAATACGTCTGCATCACGAGCTTCAGCTGCCCGTATCGTCACTGAGTTCGTCATCAGCCTGGTAGGGCTACGAAAGCATTGCGGCCCACTCGTCGGGTGCGCTGCCCAGGGAGAGGCGGTTTCCTGCGCGCACGAGTGGAGTCTTGATGAGGAGCGGATCCGCTTCGAGCATCGGCAGGACGCGGGCTTCGGTGATGTGGGCGCTGCGCAAGCCCTTGTCCTGAAACCGCTTACCCTCGCGATCCAGCAAAGCCTCGGCGCCGAACTTTTGTGCGAAGCGGCGCAGCTCACCCGCGGACGCGGCCCGCTCGTTCAGGTCGACCAGATGGATCTTTACCCGGCGCTCCTTGAAGAAGCGCAACGCCTTCTGCGTGTCGCGGCATTTCTTCGTCCCGAATATCTGAACCTCCATTCAGCGAGCAGCTCCCTGAACGACTTTGCGCTTCGTCGGCGTATCCTCGGGAACGTATGGTGCTGCCGTTCGGGACATTTCCCGGAGGCCGAATGCGATCGCGACGTTGATGGGCAACGCGAGAGCGATGATCTCCCCATTTGTCTGGTTCAGCATTGGAAGAAGCTGCGCGACCAGCCCGACGAGCGAGATCACAGCTATGACGAGAGCGAGCCGGAGAGCCGGCAGCCTCCATCGCGCGCGGCGACGGGCCGCAACCGGCAGCAGCACGACCATCGGCAGCAGAAGCGGGCTCAGGAAGAAGAGGTTCTCGTTCCTGTACGACGTCGCATGATCGGTGAACAGCCAGATGCCCAGGAGCACCATCCCCAGCAATCCTGCAACGAGCGCCCAGGTGCCCCCCAACGTTCCGAACAGTGCGCGACCAACTCGCCGCCGACTCGCCTTCGCCGCGGCGACCAGGACACCCCCGATCAGCAGCCCAAGAATCACGTACACGGTTATTCCGGGAGCCGCCCCTGCGGCTTCGTTCGCAGCTGCGTAGACGATTTCCTCACTCGCAATCAGCGGGACTAGCGCCCCGGTGGCGTCGGTCACCGTCACCTCCCTGATCCGCTCCAGCATGGCGAGCGGGAGGAACATCTCTTCGTAGACAGAGATTTCCCGGTCGACGGGCTGGCCAAGCCCTGCCATCAACCCGGTATAGACTACCGGCAGGTTCGCCGTCAGCTCGCGCGTGTGACTGCGATAGGTGGTGCCCGAGGGGATGTTCTCGGTCTGGACTCGGATCTGCCCACCAAGCACCCGGTCGATCGCATCCCGGACTCTCGTCGAGCAGTTGTCGCGGTAATAGTCGTAACGGTAGACGCGATTCTCGGGCAAGGAATTCCACTCGAGGTAGTCGCGGAGATCCGCCTTCTGCGCCGGCGTGAGATTCAGCTCCTGCAGCCAGACCGACCGATCGGACTGGACATACGCCTGCGCCGTCAGATCGCTGTCGAATCCCTCCATCCAGTAGTCCATGTGACCCCGGATGAAGCGAAGGATGAAGTCTTCCTGCTGGAAGCTGAACATCCCCCAGTTGTATGAGATGTCAGTCCCCCGCTGCCGATCCTGCACCCGGATGGCGTTGTGACCGAACCGCTCCCAGACGTACTCACCCGGCCCCATCGTCATGATCCAGACGGTGAGCTCCTCCCCTCGTTCGGGCATCGGCGCAGCCGGCTGGCCCTGCGCCACCGCGTCTGCAGGGGCGAGCAACAAAAGGAGCGCCAGGCAAAGACGCCGAATTATCCGGAATGGCTGGTGAATCAATCGATCATTTGCGTTAGGTTGTCGTCGCCGCAACAAGCTATCTTTGGCGGGCCCACGACGCCACGCGGGCAAGAGACACCGGTGGCGAGCCTGAGTTCATCTACCCGAGAGCCGCACCGCGGATGTAGGAGAGGAGGTTTGTAGATATGACGAAGGGACGCCCGCGAGCGCCCCTTTTTCGTTCCGCTGTCCTGCTGGTCGAAGTTCCTGGGCTCAGCGGAGTCCCCGAATCGACCCCGCGTCTGTACCGCAGCAGATCCATCGGTAGTGCGCGTTGTACAGCCAGGCGTTCTCCTGCTCCGGGCCGCGCGAGAAGTGCCTATCGGCCGACGGCGTTCCCGCCAATTCTCACTGAGCGTCTGCGCCAGGCACTCTCCAGATACCGGATCCCTGCAGTGCTGATGCTGATCTCCGTTCCCCCCAGGCCAATGTGCACACATCCGGCAGCAGCGAGGTGCACCACCAGATCAGCTGTCGTTCCTCTCGTGAATCCAAGGTCCGCTCCGATTCGGTAGGTGTCGAATACGAGTGAGCGGTCCGAATCGGACAAAGTGTAAAGATGCTGCAGCAGGATAAAGCTGTTGCGGTCCCTTTGTCGTGTTCTGACGCTGGACTCCTGGAGCTCAACCATATGCGGCAACTGGTTAGAAGTTTGATCTGGAGCTGGAACGAAGAAAGCCGCCAGCCCCCGCTCGATGATCGAGCAGTGATTTGCTGGCGGCCCGGCGGGCATGGCCTGGTGGCGGTAGCCCCGTAGCTCTGCGTCCCCGCCTTTCGACGAGTTTGCTCTGAGCAGCGTTTTGTTGTTTGCGCCACATGCGGCGTGGACGGCCAGTGCGGCAAGAGGTGTTCCGGCGCGTCGCCAAACTGCCTGAGACGGGGGCCCTGTTCTGGAGGAGCGGCTATTTTCGTGCGTCAGGCAGCGAACCAGCTCCGCCAGGGGGCCGTTATGGAGCTGCTGGCAACACGATCTGGGTAGGGGTGTATGCCTTGCAGCCTTGCCGTTCAGTTCTGGAAACTCTACCAGCGCGAGCGAAATGCCGAAGACGGTGCTGATCATTGAAGATGACGCCGACATCCAGGCGATCTTTGCCAAGGTGCTCTACAGCAAAGGATACTCGGTGCTGACCGCCACCCAGGGAGCGGAAGGCGTCCATCTCGCGAGGAAGTACCGGCCCGAGATGATTCTGCTCGACATCCGAATGCCTGTTATGGATGGTTGGGGGGCGCTGAAGTACCTGAAGTCGTACTCCGAGACACGGGAGATCCCGGTCTGCGGTATTTCGGCAATGGCTCCGGGACCAGCCGCTGGCGGGGAGGAGGGCGTCAACTTCGATCACATCCTCAAGAAGCCAATCGACCCGGTTGAAGTGGTGCGGGTTGTCGAGGGACGAATCGGCCCGGCTGACTAGACGATCGAAAGCGGAGACAGTGAGACCGGGTCACAGGCAACGTTGATTGGGACGGAAACGGCTCCAACCGGCAGCGCCCCTGTATCGACTGCAGGAGTAAAGCCGAGCGGTGGCCATTAAAGCCGAAGGGGCGCTGACCGCGTGTCAGCGCCCCTTCCATGTATATCAACCAGCTGCCTGTTTCCTGCAGCCGGAGCGCCCCTTAGCGCCAGGCCGACAGCGGCTCGACTGCCTTCATGCTGCGAACGTCGAGCAGCGAAACGATGCTGGCGAAAATATTAGAAAAGCTCATGGCTCTGATCCGGGTAGTTGTTAGTGTGGTACCGCTTCTACACTGAACATTACGGGCGTCCGAGCTGGCGAGTTTCAGTCGCGGCCTGACAGATCCACCTTAAACGACGATCGCCCGATCCGCTGGACCGGGCGACCTCGTACAACCAGCTGCAGATCAGGAGTCGAATCCGCCCCGCTTCATCATATCGACGAAGGTACCGAACAGGTTCGGATCGAACATCTTCTCCGCGTCACGCTGCATCAGAAGCAGCGCCTCGTCCCTCGAGTAGGCCTGGCGGAAAGCCCTCGGACTGGTCAGCGCGTCGAACACATCGGCGATGCTGACGACTCGTGCTCCGAGTGGGATCTCCTCCCCGACAAGCTTGTCGGGGTATCCCGAGCCTGCCCACTGCTCATGATGGTTGCGGACGATCGGACGAACCGCGTCCGGGAAGTCCAGTTGTTTCGCCATCGAGTCACCCATGATGGTGTGAACCCGCATTAGCTCTCTCTCGTTCTCGTCCAGCACGTCGGCCTTGTTCAGCACTTCGGCCGGAACGGCCATGTTGCCCAGGTCGTGGATGAAGGCGCCGATTCGGATATACGTCAGGTCCCAACCTGTGACGCCGACTTCTCGAGCCAGCTTGGTCGCGTAGTCTGCCACCCTCTGAGAGTGACCGATCTGGTATGGGTCCTTACCCTCGGTGAGGTTGGAGCCCCAACCCTTCACCGCCGGCAGATACATCTCCTTCAACCTGTCGAGGCGACGCTCGATGTCGAGCACCTCGCGAGAGGCCTTCATGTCCTGGAAGATCTGCAGCGAGCGGTTGAGGTACAGAATACCCTCCTGCTTGCGCTCCTCTTCCAGGTGCAGCAGCGCCCATTCCATCTGGGTCTCTGCCTGAAGCAGCCGGTTCTGGCAGGCCTCGGCCATGCCGAGTGACAGCGCGAAGTGCGTGTCGGCCTGTTCCGGCTTTCCGGTCTCCCGGTACAGCACGCCGTAGTACTTGTAAGCCTCGGCGATGCTGGGCTTCGTGCGAAGCCGCTGGAAAACCTGCAGGGAGCGATCGACGCTCTCCCGTGCTGCTTCATACCGACGACGCTTCAGGTGGAGCTCGGCGCGGTTCAGCTCGACGCGCCCTACCATCATCGTATCACCTGATCGAGTCGCGATCTCCGCCGCTTCGGCGAAGCACGTCTCGGCTGCTTCCCACTCTGACAGGTCGACGTGAGCCATGCCCATGTTGTTCAGGGCCCGCGTCGCGGTGAACTCATCGCCCAGCCTGCGATAGCGCTCTAGCGCCGATCGGTAGCTGAGAAGTGCAATCGCCACGTTCCCCTGGATATTCGCGATCGTACCAAGGTTCTGGTCGATCTGTGCCACCAGCCGGTCGTGACCTGCAGCCTCGGAGAGCTCCCTCGCATCGAGGAAGATTCCCGCGGCTTCGTCCAGATTACCACGAAGAAGCGCTACGTTTGCCAGGCAGAGAAGTGCCGCGGCGACCTGCTCCTTCAACTTCCCGGATTCTGCGGCCACCCGACTTGCCTCGAACTGCTTCACGGCTTCATCGAGGCCCCCGCGCTCTGCGTGTACCATCCCCGCCCACCTGAGCAGGTCCGCAGTGCGTTTGGGATCGCCCTCTTCAGGAATCATGGCGAGAGCGGTCTCATAGTGAGCAAGCGCTTCATCCCACGCGCCTGTCCTCTGAGCCTCCCTTCCGGATTCTATCAGAGTCTGTAGCATTGTAATCCTTTACCAGGAACGGATTCGGTGAATGAACAACAGCCCAAGCGCTGTTACTGCTTGTATTTCCGAATCCTGCTAAAGACAGATCACTCTGAGAAGGCAGCGGCTGGGCCAGGCAAGACCAAAGTCAGAGAAGTGATCCAGCTCGCCGGTCGCGAAATCACCCCGAAGGTTCAGACTCGTGCCCTGCTCTTCCACAAGTCCGTCCGGGCGGAAGTAGATGACCTTCAGATCATCCTCAGCAAGCGCGGGAAGGTCCGAGGCGCCAGCGAAGCTGATCGAGAGCTTGACAGGCTTGTTGAAGCCGGTCGAACCAACGTCGTTGTGGCTGTTGCGCGTCGCCGAAAGGCGGATGCGGACCAGGTCACCGTCCGTGCGGCTCATCGCGAACACCGTCGGCGCGTTCACTGCGCCGGCCGGGACCTCGAGGGTGTGGGCGCCAAGGTGAAGCTCACCACCGGAAGCGCCGATGCTTGCAGAGACAGCGCCGACCGACTCTGCCTCGCGAATCACAACGAACTGTTCACCCGTTGTGCTGCTGAATACAGCGTAACCCTTCGGATCCAGCGTCTCCGGCGCCGTCGTCTGCCCGAGGTTGTCGCAGCTCCACATGAAGAGCGACAGCGCCAGCAGCGAGATTCTCGAGACCTTCTTCGTAAATGCGTTCATTGTCTCAGCTTTGCGTGAAATTCAAGTAGCTCCAGAAGGTACCGCTTTTATCGGCGAGTACGACTCGGCCAGGCGAGCGAGTAGTCGGAGAAGTGCTTCAGCGTCCCCGTGGCCGTTTGGAAGAACGTGTTTACGTAGGTCGGCTGCGGGATGAGCTTACCGTCAGGAAGCACCTCCACGACCTTGATGTTCGAACCAGGGTTCGCCGGAGTATCCGTCGCGTACTTGTACGAGAACGTCAGGTAAACCGACTTCCTGAAGCCGAGCTTGCCTATGTCGTTCTCGCTGCCCGTCACAACTCCATCCCGTGTGGCGCTCGTCGCAGTAAGCGACGCGCCCATCCTGAAATCGGGGTGAAGCGACATCGTGAACTTGGTGGGTTGTCTGACTGCGCCGGCCGGGACGTACAGGTAGTGGAGGTCCAGGTAGACCGAGCCACCCTCTGGTCCAATGATCGCCGAGTTGGTCCGGGTCTTCGTCCACTCCGGCACCAATCCATCGACCATAGCGTCGAGATCGTCGCCGAGGGACAGCGACTCCGACGGTCCATCACCCCCGGGCCCAAGCAGCGATACGTCCGCTGCATCGGAGCACGCTCCCAGTCCGAGGGTCACCGCAAAAGCGGCGACGCCGAGGAATCTCTGGATGGTGCGAGTGAGTTGCTTCATTTCAACAGCCTCCGTTGAGGAAACCTTCGCTACTTCTTCCGAACTGCGGGGGGTACATCCTCCCGCAATCGAGTATCGGCGAGTAGGCCGGTAAACTTTAGGGCTGCTGAGGGCTTGAGCGAATTACTTTTTCGTAAGAATCCGTTTACAGCGAACGAGGGGACGGCGAGGTAAGAACTTCGCGAAGCTTTCGGAGGAGAAGTTCGGGGTTGAACGGCTTCTCGATAAAGGCCACTCCCGGGTCGAGAACACCATGATGGACAATGGCCTCGTCGGTATAGCCGGACATGTAGAGTACGCGGAGATCCGGATGCGTGGCGCAGAGCTGGTCCGCCAGCTCGCGGCCGCTCATCCCCGGCATCACCACGTCGGTTAGGAGGAGGTCGAATTTCGCGTCGGGCTCTTCCCTCAGGAGCTGAAGAGTCTCGCGGCCATTGGCTGCCTCGTGAACCTTGTAGCCGGCACGCTCGAGCACTCGTCTGACGAGCACCCTCACGGCCACCTCATCCTCTACAAGCAGAATCGACTCGGTTCCTTCGAGTGACCCGCCGCCGGATGGCAGGAAGTTATGCTGCGCGAGCTCGCCTTCGATCTGCGGAAGGTAGACCCGGAAAGTCGTCCCCACCCCCAGCTCGCTGTCCGCCCAGACGTAGCCGCCGCTCTGCTTGATGATGCCGTAGACCGTGCTCAGTCCGAGCCCGGTGCCCTTCCCCGGCTCTTTCGTGGTGAAGAACGGCTCGAACACGCGGTCGAGGACTTCCTTCGACATCCCCGAGCCACTGTCGCTTACCTCGAGCAGAACGTAGCGGCCCGTTTGCACGTAGCGGTATAGCTGTGCGTCAGCCTCCGTCAGCTCCGAGTTGCTGGTGCGAATGCGTACCTCACCGCCGCCGGGCATGGCATCGCGAGCGTTCACAACGAGGTTCATCAGCACCTGCTCCAGCTGACCAGGGTCTGCCTTGACGCGGCCGAGCTGCGGGTCGAGCGCGGTGCTGATCTTCAGATCCTCACCGACCAGCCGCTCCAGCATCTTCTCCATTTCGGAGACCGTCGCGTTGAGGTCGAGCACCTCGGGCTGGAGCACCTGCCTGCGGCTGAAGGCGAGCAGTTGCCGCGTGAGGCCAGCAGCCCGCGTAGCGGCCCCCTGGATCTCGGCCGCGAACGCGCGTCCCGGGTCGTGGTCCTCGAAGTCGAGCAGCAGCAGCTCGGTGAAGCCCTTGATCGCCGTCAGAAGATTGTTGAAGTCGTGCGCGATGCCGCCTGCGAGGCGTCCGACGGCTTCCATCTTTTGAGACTGGATCAGCTGCTGCTGGCTCTCCGTTAGCGCTTCCTCCACCCGGCGACGCTCTGTTACGTCACGCGAGTTGAGTACGATGCCGCCAACCGCTGGGTCGTCCAGAAGGTTCTCACTGACCGACTCCACCCTGCGCCAGCTTCCGTCCTTGTGCCGGACGCGGAATTCGGCGGGATCGAAGAGGGTGCGATCCTTCTGCATCACGTTGGTGAAGTTCTCAGCGGCGACCGGGATCTCGTCCGGATGGACCATGGAGAAGATGCTCTGCCCGACGAGCTCATGCGGCTCGTAGCCTATGATCCGCTTCACCGAGGGACTAATGAAGAGGATGCGGCCTTCGACATCCACGACCGTGATGATGTCGAGTGCGTTTTCGATCAGGGAGCGGAAATGCGCTTCGCTGTGTCGAAGTGCGCTCTCCGCCTGCTTCTGAGCAGTGATGTCGCGGGCGAGCGTCGAAAGGAATTCGAGGGCGCCGCTCGGGGCGCGGTGAGCGAGGACCACCTGCGAGATGGGGATCTCTTCGCCGCCGATCTTCTGCAGGAAAGTTTCTCCGGACCAGGCCCCGGTTCTCGCCGCCTGCGGAATTCCTTCGTTGAGGAGGCGCTCCGTGACTTCGCGCGGGAAGATGTCCGCCAGCGTTACGTCCGCGAGGGTGCCGATCTCCGCGAAACCATGAAGCGCCCGGAAGGCGCGGTTCACCGAGAGCGCGCGCCCGTGGGGATCGAAGGTCGCGATAAAGTCGGGTGTCGCCTCTAGGAAGGCGTCCAGGCGACGCTGCATATGCTTCGCCGACCGCTCGTCGGTAACGTCGCGCGCGTTGATGACGACGCCGCGAACTTCCTTGTCGAGCGTCAGGTTCTTCGCACGGACCTCGAAGGTGCGCCAATCATCCTTGCTCGTGCGAATCCGGAGCTCGACGCTGTCTTCACACTCGCCCCGAAGCACCCCGGTGAAGCGCCCAATCACCTCAGGCGCATCGTCGGGATGGAGCAGCGCGAATGCGCTTGTGCCGAGAAGCTTGCTGGGCGAGTGTCCGAGAAGCCGCTCGACCGAAGGCGTAACGTAGTCGATCGCTCCACCGGCGGTGACCACGGCGACAAGGTCTGTCGCGTTCTCGATGAGCGCCCTGAAGCGCTCCTCGCGCTGCTCCACCGCCTGCCGCGCACTTACAACCGCGGAAAGGTCGCGGGAGATCGCGTAGATCCCAAGCTGATCGCGGCTCACGCGGATCGGGATGAAGAAAAGCGCTACTGGGATCTCCGTGCCGTCCTTGCGGCGCCGGACCCCCTCGACGCGCACCTGCTCACCCTTCGCGACCCTGCGTCCCAGCTCCCGCGCCTCCGTCGTCGCCCAGATCGGAACAGTCAGCTCTCCGGGGGTCTTCCCGATCGCTTCCTCGGCGGTATACCCGTACATGCGGGTGTACTGCTCGTTGATGCGCTGTATGCGATTGTCGCTATCCAGAACAGCGATAGCCTCCGGAGAGGACTCGAAGAGCTGATCGAGGTAGGCGGCCTGGACGGCGAGGGCGTCCTCGAGGTAGCTCGCCTCCCGGCTACGCGCCTCCCGGTCACGGGCTGTAGCGACAAGAGCGCCGAGGTCCGATAGTGCATCCAGCGCTTCGTGCTCCCACACACGCGCGCGCGCGTCCGCTACAACGAGAGCGCCTGAGAGGCCTCCGTCATTGGCCCGGACCGCGAATGATGCGAAGGAGAGGAGCGCGCCGAGCGCGTCGAGGCGGCCCTGGAGGGCTGAGCTTCCCGGAGCTGGCAGGAGGAAGCGATCAGCGCCAGACGAGTGGAAGGCGATGATGTCGTCGATGAGATCGCTGTTTCCACGAAGGGCGAGATCGAGCCCCTGCGTCCCGTGAACCGACGGAGCGTCATTGCCGCGGATGCAAATCACTGCAGAAGGAGCCTCGCTCAGGTGCGAAGCAATCCGGCAGATGCGGCTCAGCTCAGCGTCGAGCGTGCTCTCGCCGGCGGCGGCGGAGCCGCCAGGCTGCTGCCCCGGCTTCACCCGCAGCGAAACCTCAGATCCCATTGGGTCCAGAGTCTGGAATCAAGTTGAGCTGATGAAAAGTGTGGAGATCCCAGCTCCAGTTTCGGTAGGTAGACCCTTCTTCTGAAACAACTCGGGGTGAGCGCGGCACGTCAACCGTTTCTCAGAACGGCCTGAAGTTACTGCGGGTCCTGAATTTGGAAGATGCGTCCCTGCGATCGCGCCAGGATAGCGGGGCGGATATGCACACGCAAGCCGTTTGACGACAGGAGTTGTGTGTATGGATCGGCAGATAAGGCCCGGCGTGAGACTGGCGTGGGGATTGAAGGAATGCGAAACTCCCCATGGTTTCGGCAGAGCACGCCTTCGTACCTGGGCAGAGTGAATGGTAAGCCTTTTCCGCAGTCGAAGTGGCGCTGAGAGTCCAGACCGGCTCGAGAAGGAGCTGGCATCACTCGAGGCGCAGGCCATCTCGGCCTCGCCAGGCTATGAGACTCAGTTCCTCAACCGGGCGGGCAACCTGTGCGTCGAAGCCGGGCAGGCGCCCCGCGCCCTCGGCTACTACGGCCGCGCGATCGATGCCTATCTGGAGTCGGGCCGTTTCAGCGCTGCCGAGGTGCTGTGCCGGAAGGTGCTGCAGATTGCTCCCAACGCGGTGCGTGCGCGTGGGACTCTCGCCTGGCTCGCGCTCGGAAAGGGATTTCAGGCGAGCACGCGGAAGGAGCTCGCCGAGTACGTGGCAGCGGCGGAGCGGCAGGGCCAGCAGGCGCTCGCAGCGAAGCAGCTCATGATGATGGCAGAGGCCGCGAGCGACGTCGACCTAAGGCAGGAGATTGCCGAGCACCTTCTGCAGCTCGAGGAAGCGGAAAAGGCTGACCAGATCTTCAGCCTGGTTTTCGAGGAGCGAAACGGGCTCCGCACACCTCCGATTCCCGACGAAGGGAAGCTGTGGGCCAAGCTGCTCAGAGCCGCGCTGATGGGTCCCAAGGAGCTCCATCAGCAGGCCCTGGGACAGACCGACGAGGACTCCGACGCCCTCCCCTCGCTCACACGGAACGAAGTCGCCTGAGCGCCTCTCCCGCACGCGCGGGTGCCGAAGCAACCAAGGAGAATCTTGTTCGCGAATGACCTCTTGAAGGATCGGACGCTGCTCGTCACGGGCGGTGGATCCGGTCTTGGCTTCTCGATGACCAGCCGGTTCCTCGAGCTCGGTGGGAAGGTCGGAATCATCGGACGCAGCGAAGCGCGCCTGGCCGCTGCGAAGGAGAAGCTCTCGGAGCATGGCGACCGCGTAAGCACGGCGATGGCGGACGTGCGTGAGCCGGAGGAGGTCGAGCGGGCGGTCCAAGCAATCGAAACGGCTCTCGGTCCTGTCGACGTTCTCGTCAACAACGCGGCGGGAAACTTCCTGGCGGCAAGCGAGGAGATCTCCGCGCGGGGGTTCGACGCGGTCGTGCGGACGGTCCTGCACGGGACCTTCCACACAACGCAGGCTGTCGGGCGCAGGATGATCGAGCGCAAGAGCGGCGGGAGCATGCTCAACGTGGTGACGACCTATGCGTGGACCGGGTCGGCGTTCGTTCTTCCCTCAGCAGCGGCCAAGGCCGGCGTGTTGGCGATGACCCGCTCGCTCGCCGTCGAGTGGGCGACGTATGGCATCCGCGTGAATGCGATCGCGCCCGGGCCCTTCCCCACTGAAGGTGCGTGGAAAGCGCTGATGCCGACTCCCGAGATCGAAGAGCAGGCGCGCCAGCGTATTCCTGCCGGCAGGTTCGGGGAGCACGGGGAGCTCACGAATCTCGCAGCTTTTCTCGTTTCGGGAATGGCGCCCTTCATCACCGGCGAGTGTGTGACCATCGACGGCGGCGAATGGCTCGGCTCTGGCGGCGAGTTCAACCATCTCACCCGCGCGCCTCGCGAGCAGGTGAAGATGTACATGCGGAAGATGAGGCGTTGACCAGGCTCGTGCTGCGGAGTGCGCGCTGATGAAGGCGTGTCTGCTCGCGATCGGTGACGAGATCATCTCCGGCATCACCACTGACACCAACAGCGGCTTCCTCGCGCAGCTCCTCCGGGAGGTGGGGGTGGAGGTCACAGGCGTGCTGACGGTTCCCGACGACGAAGCAGCCATCGCAACGGCGCTGCGGCGCGCCACAAAGGACGCCGAGCTGGTCATCTCGACTGGGGGGCTCGGCCCCACCGCTGATGATCTGACTACCACGTGCGTCGCCGCATTCGCCGGGCTCCCCCTGGACCTGCACGAGCCCTCACTGGCACAGATCGCAGCGCGCTTTCGGGACCGGGGCCTCGAGATGCCGCCGAACAACCGAAAGCAGGCTCTCCTCCCCCGCGGTTGCACCCTCATTCCGAACCCGGAAGGAACAGCTCCCGGCTTCATCTGCGAGGTAGCGAGCACTCCTGCGAGGTTCACAGCATCGCTCCCAGGAGTTCCACGCGAGATGAAGAGGATGGCGGAGGAGACACTCCTCCCCTGGATCGCCCGCCGGTCAGGTGCAGGCGTGATTCGCTCCACAGTGTTCAGCACGGTCGGACTCTCCGAGTCGAAGCTCGATCAGCTGCTGGTGGGCGCGGTCCAGCCTGACGAAGCCCGGCTCTCCTTCAGGGCCGCCTTCCCTCGCCTGCAGACGCGCGTCACCGTGAGCGGTGACTCCGCCGATGAGGTGGAGGAGCGGCTCCGGAGGCTGGAGGGGACGATTCGGGCCCGTCTCGGCGATCACCTCTACGCGACGGGAGACGTGGGGCTGGAGGAGACAGTCGGGGAGCTGCTCCGCGCCAATCGCCTGACGCTCTCTGTTGCCGAGTCGTGCACCGGCGGGCTCATCGGCCATCGGATCACTGATGTCGCGGGGAGCTCCGAATACTTCCTGAACGGCGTCGTCGCCTACTCGAACGAGGCGAAGCAGCGCCTGCTAGGGGTGAGCTCCGCAACCATCGAGGAGCATGGGGCGGTGAGCGAGCAAACGGTGCTGGAAATGGCGCGGGGAGTTCGGAAGATCCAGGGATCTTCGCTGGGACTCTCCACTAGCGGGATCGCGGGGCCCGGTGGCGGGACGCCGGAGAAGCCGGTCGGCACGCTATGCGTCGGGATCGCCTGGGAGGGTGGAGAGTGGTCCCGTCGCTTCGACCTCGGCAAGGGGTCCCGGACGTGGATCAAGCAGATGTCGGCGCAGGTCGCGCTGGATGCCTTGAGGCGCCGGGTCCTCGCCCTGACTGACGCCACGACGAAGTAGCCAAGCAAGCAAACCGACAACCTGGCCGATGCCTTTCTCTCTCCGGAACAAGACCGTCTTCATCACAGGTGCCAGCTCCGGGATCGGGGAGGCGTGCGCCTTCGCTTTCGCTGCCCTCGGTGCGAGGCTCCTCCTCTGCGCACGTCGCGTTGATCGGCTGTCGGACGTTGCGGAGCGCGTGGCGCAACAGCACGGAGTGGCCATCCACCTGCTCGAGCTGGACGTGAGCGACTCCGGTGTCGTGAGCCAGGTGCTGGGAAGCCTACCCGAAGAGTGGCGGACCATCGATGTGCTCGTGAACAACGCCGGTTTCGCGAAAGGCTTCGAGCCGATTCCCCAGGGGCGCATCGTCGAGTGGGAGGAGATGATCGACACCAACCTGAAGGGGCTCCTCTACATCACGAGGTGCATCGTCCCCAGGATGCTGGAGCTCGACAGCGGCCACGTCATCAATCTCGGCTCAATTGCCGGCGATGAAGTTTACCCCAACGGGGTTGTTTACTGTGCGAGCAAGGCCGCGGTCGATGCGATCTCCAGAGGACTGCGGATGGATATCGTCGGGTCAGGCGTGCGGGTGACGAATATCAAACCGGGAATGGTGGAGACGGAGTTCAGCGCGACTCGCTTCCGTGGCGACCGGGACCGCGCCGACAAGGTATACGAGGGTGTCTCGCCGCTCACCGCCGATGATGTGGCCGATGCGGTGGTGTACGCGGCGACCCGACCGTCGCATGTGAACATCGATGAGATTACGATGAAACCCGTCGCGCAGGCGACCACAACGCTCGTGGGGCGGAAGCCTAGCTAGCCGCCTTCTGGTCGAGGGTCAGCCGAAGGCGCCAGGGGCCCGAAGGCCGTCGCAGGGTTTCGGTGCCGGCGCGGCTTCGGAGCTTCCCTGAAAGAGGGGTTACGTCACGAGCTCTGCTCCGTGAAGCCGTGACGGTCGAATGAAATTGGAAGCGGCCGCAGTTCACCGACCGCGGCCGCGTTCTACAGCAGATTGCAGTGCCTCGGCTCCCCCGGGGCTGTCTTGTCCCGTCTCCAGAGCCGCTACTCACCGGGGCGGGATTCGGAGGACCTGCCCGACCTGCACCCGTTCGTCATCCATGTCGTTGAAGGCGCGGATCTCGTCGGGGGTGACGTTGTAGCGGCGGGCGATGCCCCAGAGCGTGTCGCCGGAGCCTACGCGGTGGACCCGGGTAGTGACTTCGCCTGCGGCAGAGGGGATCCTGAGCGTTTGACTGATTCGGATGCGCTCAGGATCCACGCTGGGGTTTGCAGCTGCCAGCAGCCGGGGAGCGACGCCGTACCGACTCGCGATCCCATACCAGGTGTCGCCTCGTGCGACGGTGTGAGTCGCGCCTCTCGTCCAGTTGGGCGAAGGAGCGTCCTCACGATCAGCATCATCGGGCGTGGGGGTCCGCGAGCCCGCGCTCGAGGAGCCAGAGCCTGACGACGCCTGCCGCCGAGCGGCAAGAGCATCGGCGATACGTTGATCCTCCTCCGCCTGACGAGTAGCGGCAGAGGATGCCGACGTTCTCGAAGGCGTAGCCGGCTCCCGCTGCGCGGTCGGCGGCGGTGGCGCGGCTGGAACGGACGTACGGCCCGTCGACGATCCCGCAGGGGCGGTTCCGGCAGATGGAGACGAGCCTCCCGGCCGTGCAGGGGGAGGAGCGGCAGGCGCTGCAGCCCGCGTGGACGCCCCGCCCGATGACCCAGTGGCAGCAGCCTGGCTTGACGGGTCGCCATTGAGAATTGAAACCGTTCGCCGCTCACGCGTAGCCACCTGGCCCGAGCTACTAACGGCAAAGGGCGACTCCCACCTTTCCTGGACCGGCGGCTCCGGGTCACGAACCGGCGGCGGAGCGGGGGCGGGTTCAGGCTCGGGCTCGGCCGCCAGCACCACGACCGGCGGCGGCTCCGGCGCGAGGAGGGGCGGCGGCTGGGCAGGGGCACACGCGCTGGCCAGCAGCACGACCGGGCCGAGGAGCCGAAGGTATTTATCGTTCATCTTCGCGTATGTGGGAGTGGATCCCCAATATATCACGTCGAGCGGCTGCAGGCGCACACGAGGCGCAGCCCCGAAACCAGCTCCGCGGCTGAGGGTACTGCCGAGCCAAACCGAACAGCTCCAGCGATGTCAACCAACCAGATCGAGGCCGCCACCTTGACCCTCAGCTCGGAAGAGTCGCTGCGCTATGCGCGGCACCTCGTTCTCCCGGAAGTGGGTCCCGCCGGTCAGGCCAGGCTCAAGGCGGCTCGGGTGCTCTGCATAGGCGCCGGCGGTCTGGGCTCTCCGATCGCTCTTTACCTTGCCGCGGCAGGCGTAGGCACCCTCGGACTCGTCGATTTCGACGTTGTCGACGCGAGCAATCTCCAGCGGCAGATCATACATGGCACGGCCGACGTCGGTCGTCTGAAGATCGATTCCGCGGCAGAGACGATCGCGGGCATCAACCCGCACGTGCACGTCGAGCGGCACCCGGTTCGCCTCTCCTCCGACAATGCATTACAGATCTTCTCGAACTACGATGTCATCGTCGACGGGACCGACAACTTCCCAACGAGATACCTCGCCAATGACGCGTGTGTTCTTCTCGGGAAGCCGTACGTCTACGGATCCATTTACCGTTTCGAGGGGCAGAACTCGGTGTTCGCAACGCCCGGGGGCCCGTGCTACCGCTGCCTCTTCGCCGAGCCACCTCCTCCCGGGATGGTTCCCTCATGTGCGGAGGGTGGCGTCCTCGGCGTGCTCCCGGGCATCGTCGGGAGCATCCAGGCAATGGAGGCGATCAAGCTGATCCTTGGTCTGGGCGATTCTCTGGCGGGCCGATTGCTGATGTTCGACGCGTTGCGGATGCGGTTCCGCGAGCTGAAGCTCTCCAGGGATCCGGAATGTCCAGTTTGCGGCGACAATCCAAGTGTGACGCAGTTGATCGACTATGAACGTTTTTGCGGGATCGAACCCGACGAGAAAGGATCTGCAAGCATGTCGATGGAGGAAAGCGAGCTCACCGTCGTGCAGCTGAAGGAGGCGCTCGACCGGGGGGATCAGATCACGCTGATCGACGTCAGGGAGCCATATGAGTGGGATATCGGCAATCTGGGTCCTCAGGGAGCGAAGATCATCCCGCTCGGGGAGCTTCCGCGGCGCTTCGGAGAAATCGACTCTTCATCCGACGTGGTCGTCTACTGCCGGTCAGGCGCGCGCAGCGGTCGAGCCGCCGACTTCCTCCGCGGGCAGGGATTCGTCAGGGTGCGGAACCTGGAGGGTGGGATTCTCGCGTGGTCGGACGAGATAGATCCCTCGATACCCAGGTACTAGGCTGAAGCTGATCCGGCACACAACGTGTAAAGAGGTCATCCAACCTCTTACAGGATGTGGACGATGAAAAACATGAACGCGGTTCTCACGTTTGCTGTCATCCTCATTATCATCTGGGTGATCGCAAGCGTTACAAAATTCATTGCCGGAGCTCTTCTGAACCTCGTGCTGCTCGCCGCCATCGTTCTGCTGGCGGTCTGGGCGCTGCGGAGATTCCGACGGTAGGACCAGGAGGCATCGAGAGAAGCCCGCGTTCCGGTGGAACGCGGGCTCTTTTCTTTCCGCTATGTGGAGTGAGCGGCCGCGCACGGCCTCATCCCCCGCAAAGGAAAGGACTTGCATAGGAATGGTATGAACAAGGCCGCGGGGGAGGAAAGCAGTGCTCGATGGTGCGCCGAAGGCCGATACTTCGAAGTCCGAGAGCAGATCGGCGCCACATTGTTTGTCGGGAAACCATCATCAAAGCTCTTGCCGCGCTGCCTCGCAGCGGAGGAAGTTCCGGGTTCGGGCGAACCATTCGATCGTCCCGCCCTTTCTCCCGTGCATCGCGCAAACGTGACAAGAACGCCGCTTCCCCCGATGGAAGACATCTTCCTCGCAGATGCGGAGAAGCCGCCGATACTCTATAGGGAACGCCCTGTCCCCAGTGCCCGATTGGACCGCCTTCGTCGGAGCTCCGGCAACAACTGGTGCCTTCGCAAGCCGGTCAGAAGATCGGTGCGATGTCTCTGGAACGCAGAGCCGCGGGGTAGTGCCGCAGAGTCTGGTGGAGGCGGAGCTTGAGCGGGGGCGACAAGGGCGCGCCGGGCGAACCATCCATCGACACGGTGCGGGAGGCGGCAACCCGCCTCGCAGGTCGGGCGAACCGCACGCCGGTGCTGACATCGAGAACGCTGGATGAGCGCGTCGGTGGATCGGTGTTCCTGAAGTGCGAGAGTTTTCAGCGCTCCGGCTCCTTCAAGTTCAGAGGGGCGTACAACGCCGCCTCCCAGCTGAGCGAGGAGGAGCGCTCGTGCGGGATCCTGACCTTCTCGTCCGGAAATCACGCGCAGGCGATGGCGCTCGCGGGGAAGCTTCTCGGGATTGCCGTGACCGTCGTGATGCCGAACAACGCGCCCCTCTCGAAACGGCGGGCGACGGAGGGATATGGCGCAGAGGTGATCCTCTACGACCCGCTCGAGGGGAGCCGGGAGGAGATCGCCCGGCGGCTGAAGTGGGAACGTGGGAGCGCTCTGATCCCCCCGTTCGACCACCCGAACATCATCGCTGGCGCGGGGACGGCCGCCCTCGAGCTGTTCGATGAGGTGGAGGGGATCGATCTGCTGCTGGTGCAGTGCGGAGGGGGTGGACTGCTGTCAGGCAGCGCCATCGCGGCCACGGCGGCCGGAGCGAGAGTGATCGGCGTGGAGCCGAGGCTCGCTGACGACGCGACTCGCACCTTCAGAACCGGCACCATGCAGACGATCCGCAATCCTCCGACGATCGCCGATGGGCTGCGAACGCCGTCGCTGGGTGAGATCACCTGGCCGATCATCCGACACCGAGTGTCCGACATGGTGACGGTGGAGGAAAGCTCGATTCTCGATACCATGCACTTCCTCTGGACGCGTATGAAGATCGTGGTCGAGCCATCGGGGGCAGTGGCTCTGTCGGCGCTGTTCGAGAAGGTGGTGAGCGCGGAAGGTTTGCGGGTAGGTGTGATCGTGAGCGGAGGCAACGTCGACCTGGACGCTGCATGCGGGATGCTGGGCGGTAGATGAAACTTCTTTTGGAGTGCCAGGAATGCCGAACGCTGCATTAGCGCACGACACGAGCGAAGAAGGCCAGGATGATACGGCTATGGTCGCGCCACATCCGATGGGCCGGGTGCTCGTTGTCGATGATGAGCCGAACATATGCCGGCTGCTGAGTCGCTATCTCACCCGTATCGGGTACGAGATCGAGACTGCCGGCAGCGTAGGAGAAGCCCTCGGCCTGCTAAGGCGGGACTGGTTCGACCTCGTGCTGACGGATCTGCGGCTCCCCGGTGCATCTGGCCTCGACCTCCTGGTGGAGGTGAAGGCTCGCGCCCCCGGCACGCGCATGATCCTGATGAGTGCGCATGCGGACGTGTATGCCGCATCGACGGCAATCGAGCGTGGAGTCGACCAGCTGATCGTCAAACCGTTCGAGCTGGAGGACCTGCGGGCTCGGGTGGCGGAGTCGGTCGCGCGCCGCAGAGCTGAGCGGAATGCCGAGGCCGAGCGGGAGAAGCTGGAGAGCCGGCTCCGGCAACGGGACACCGAGAGCAAAATCTGGGTCCTGCGCGCAGCCCACGCCCTGGCCACGGCTGTGGAAGCGAAGGACGAGTATACCGCTGGTCACGCGACCCGTGTTACGGAGTACGCGCTGACGATCGCGGAAGTCACCGGCCACATCGACCCGGTACGCTTCCGCCTCGCCGGCGATCTCCACGACGTAGGCAAGATCGGTGTTCCGGACAGCGTGCTGAACAAGCCCGGCAAGCTGAGCGAGGAGGAGTTCGAGCAGGTGAAGAAGCATCCGGTCACGGGTGCCCACATCCTCCAGCCGCTCATCGACGATCCGCTCGTGCTCGGGGTCGTACGCTGGCATCATGAGCGATGGGACGGCCGCGGCTATCCAGACGCGCTCCGCGGTGACGCTATCCCGCTTTCCGCGCGCGTACTCGCGGTGGCGGACACCCTGGACGCCATGACCTCGCACCGAGCTTACCGCCGCGGACTCCCCTGGGAGCAGGTCATCGAGGAGATCCGGCGCTGTGGTGGCGCCCAGTTCGACCCGGAGGTCGTCCGCGCCTTTGACGAGTCGATCCCGCGGCTCCACGAGCAGTACTCGCACTTCGCACGCTCCTTCGGGGCAGCGCCGCTGCTTCTGGTCTGAGGTCGATGCTGTGAACATCAAGGCCGGCACCCGCGGTGGGAGCCGGCCTTTCCTGTTACTGCTCGGTGACCATATCGAGCTATCGGAGTTTCAACGCGGAGTCGCGAAGGACGCGAAGGAAAACGGTGTAGGGTTCTGGGTATCTAAAATCTTCTGCCTCTTCGCGTTCTTCGCGCCTTCGCGGTAAACTGGTTTCCCAGGGGGAATCTGCGAACCCAGCGACTCGACAATGACCGACCCGATAGAACGCTTCGTCCAGCTTCTGGAGCGAGCAAAGCAGACGGATCTTCCCGAGCCAACCGCGATGGCCCTCGCTACCGCGTCACCGGACGGCCGCCCGTCGGTGAGAATGGTGCTCTTGAAGAGCGTAGATGCCTCAGGCTTCGTCTTTTACACGAACCTGGAAAGTCGGAAAGGGAGGGATCTCGCGGCGAACCCGTGGGCTGCACTCTGCTTCCATTGGCAGCCGCTCGAGGTTCAGGTGCGGGTCGAGGGGCCGGTGACGCCGGTTACGGCAGAAGAGGCCGATGCCTACTTCGCGTCGCGCGCGCGCGGAAGTCAGATCGGGGCGTGGGCGTCGCAGCAGAGCAGGGAGCTGAGCGCCTACGATGCGCTGGAGAAGCGGGTGGCGGAGATGCAGGAGGAGTACGCCGATCGGCCGATTGCCCGCCCCGACTACTGGTCAGGATTCAGGGTACGGCCCGAGCGGATCGAGTTCTGGTCGAACCGCCCGAGCCGCCTGCACGAGCGGGATGTGTTCGTCAGAAAGAAGTCGGGAGGATGGGACCTGCACTACCTCTATCCATGAGGGCGGTTCAAACCCACTCCCCGGCAGCATAGACGGTCTCAGGGCGCTCGGCCGCAATCAGCTGAAAGTTGGCGCCGGTGTCACCTGCCCGGTCGTGGACCTGGAGCACCACGTCGGCTGGCAGAAGGAGCGGGGAGGTGAAGCGGATCAGGAGGCGGCGCAGAGCAGCGACATCGCCTCCGGCGCGACCCGAGATGAGCTCGTGGGCGATCATCGCCTCTATGCATGCCCCATGAGCGACCGCGCGTGAGAACCCGAACCAGCGAGCAGTCAGCGGCGAGAGATGGATCGGGTTGATGTCTCCCGAAACGCTGGCATACCGCCTCCCGGTTCCCGCCCCCATCCGCCACCGTGCCAGCTCCGTCCAACGATCCACCGGCCTCTCGTCCCGCCCGCCCTCCGCGCCTCGCACGTACTCCGGCAGGTCCAACTCGACCCCATGCAGCAGTAGGTGGACCTCGCCCTCGGCGCACAGATGGCCCGCCGAATTGCATGTCGTCGAACCAACCTGGAGCCGTGTCCCGCCGCGCCAGGACCAGGCCTTGAGTATCGCGAGGTCGAGCCGGGCCTCGTCGTGCGTCTCCAGCGGCCGCACGAGGATCCGCTCGCTTCCGAGGTGAATGATGCCGGCAGGGAAAGGAAGGTCAGCAATGCGGATGAGGTCGAGCAGGTAAACCGCTTCCCAGAGCGATGCGACGGTCGGAGGCAGGAGCTGCGCGGCTACGCCTCCACGTTGTGTGTAGCCCCTCGTTGCCCTGAGGTACCGACCCAACCTTCGCCGCGAGATACGCAGCCCGGAAGCGCGCAGGGAGGCCCGGGGCCGCATCCCGTTTGCGGCAACCTTCTCCGTGCGGGTCATCCGGTGGAACGCGAGCTCCCACGCGGCCCGCATCAGCGATGGAGATCCACCGACTTCGGGGCTGCGTGAGCCGGCGCTGCTGAGGGTACGCGGCTTCATCCCCACGTCCGGCGCTGCATGTCGCATCTCGCTTCAGGAGCCGGTTGAGCGTCGATGGGACTTCTCATGTATCCGCCATCACCTGGACCGCCACCTTTCGCTCCCGCGGCCCATCCCATTCGCAGAAGTAGATCCCCTGCCACTGCCCCAGCATCAGCTTCCCCTCACTCACTATGATGGTCAGGGACGGCCCGAACATGCTCGTCTTTACGTGGCTGTCGCTGTTCCCTTCCGCGTGGCGGTAGTAACTATCGGCGTGCGGAACGAGCTCTCCCATCTTCGCCACCACGTCGTGCTTAACATCGGGATCGGCATTCTCATTGATCGTGAGCGCGCCGGTCGTGTGCAGGCTCTGGAGCACCGCGACACCTTCGCGGATCCCCCGCTTGCGGACCACCCGCTCGACTGCGCTGGTGATCTCGACCATCTCGTTGCGGCTGCGGGTGGTGACGGGAATCAGCTCCATCTGCGGTCAGCACGGTGGTGAGGGGGGTAATCGGCTCGATCCTCCTGCAAGCCGTGCAAGTCACAATCCCGTGGGCGGGTTGCCGGGCGCGAGCTCAACGCCTATGACCGCGGCGGCTTCCCGCCCTGCGGCGACCCACCGGTTTGCCGCGGAGCCCCGCTACGCCTGCGGCGCCGCCGCTTGCACGATGGGCGCATCGACCGTCCCGGCACTGTTGATCCCGCATGAACAGGCCACCCTAGTTCTGCTGTGCCCCTACCTCCGGCGGCCCCCACGCCGCCTGTACCACGACGAGCGGGGTCTCGTGCTGAGGGAGATCACCCAGCAACACGATGAACTTGTACATGCCCGGAGCGGGAAAGCGGACCCCGGCCAGCGCGAACAGCTGGTACGCCGTCGCGAAGTCCCCGGGCGGCACCTCCGGCGCCAGAATATCTCCACCTGCCTCGAACAGAACAGCTCCGTCTTCATCGACGAGCCGAACTCTGACCGCCACCGCCTTCCCGCTGTCACCGTAGCCCGCTTCGATTCTGAAGACGAACACCATCTTCGGATGGATGATAGGGAAAGTGGCAGCCGCGATGCGGTCGAAGCCGCCAAGGACGTTCAACTTTCCTTCCTGCGATATGTTCGCTTCATCAGCGATCAGGGCCATCGGGATCTTCAAAGTCGAAATGCGGCTGAGGTTGGCGGTCGGCGCGTGCGACGAATCTGCTGGAGTCGGCCGTGAAGGCAAGGCGACAGCGGCCGATTTTGTGCTCAGCTCAGCACGTCTTCGGCCGGAGCCGCCTCGATTGGATCCGGAACACCTCAATTGATTGATCCATGAGCGACCCGACGGGAAAGCAACCAGGACAGCGCCCCAACAATTCTCTGAATACATCGACGCGCCTCGGTCAGCCGACCGAGGACGAGCAGCTTCTGAGCTCCACCGAGCCCGCGCGCGACTTCACCCGAAGCGATCCATGGCAGGTGTTTCGGATCATGGGCGAGTTCGTAGGGGGCTTCGATACGCTCGCTCACATCGGCAAAGCGGTCGCGGTCTTCGGATCCGCGCGTGTGCCGGCGGGACATCCGGAGTACGCCGCCGCAGAGGAAACGGGTCGCCGCCTGGCAGAGGCGGGCTACGCTGTCATCACCGGTGGCGGACCCGGCCTGATGGAAGCAGCGAACAAGGGGGCGAAAAAGGCCGGCGGTCTTTCGGTCGGCTGCAACATCGAGCTTCCCTTTGAGCAGGGCACCAACCCCTGGGTCGAGATCGCCGTCAACTTCCGCTACTTCTTCGTTCGCAAGACAATGTTCGTGAAGTACTCCGAGGCGTTCGTAATCTTCCCGGGCGGCTTCGGGACGATGGACGAGCTCTTCGAGGCGCTCACGCTGATCCAGACAGGGAAGATTCGAAACTTCCCGATCATTCTGGTGGGGAAGGAGTACTGGGCGGGAATGGTCGACTGGATCGCCAGGGTGATGATGGAGGAGGGGAAGATCTCCCCCGCAGACGCTGCGCTGCTCTTCCTCACCGACTCCCCGGAAGAGGTGGTGCGGGTTATCTTGGAGGCCCCGCCGCGGCAGTATCATGGCCGGCCGGAGCATCCGGCGAAGCATGATGGAGAGTAGAACGGGTTACCTGTTGCCGGCTACCAGATAGCCGTAACTGCGGCGGGACCGGGGCGCGTTTACGACATGGTCTTCGTTAGCTTTTCGGTTGACTAAGTCGGTTGGCCCGCTCGGAGCCGTCGTCGTCATCGCGCACCGTGGATCGCCGCCTTGGCGGGGATGAGGATAGGGCAACGCAGGATGGCGGGTGCGGGCGGGTAGTGGCCGTGGCTGAATAGAACTATCTGGACCGACAGTCTTTGCTTCAAACGGGCAACGGGTGACAGGTAACCGGTAACCACAACAACGAACTAAGAATGACCGACGCACCCATATCGACTTTCATCAGGCACAACTTCAGGCACTTCAACGCAGCAAGTCTGGTGGAAGCCGCAGAGGGGTGGAGGTTACATCTGGAAGGTGGAAATCAGATGCTGCTCACCCTCGCGGGGGCGATGAGCACGGCGGAGATCGGGGTGTCGCTGGCGGAGATGATCCGCCAAGGGAAGGTGAGCGCGATCTCATGCACAGGCGCCAACCTGGAGGAGGACATCTTCAACCTGGTCGCGCACGACCACTACGAACGTATCCCGAACTGGAGAGCGCTAACGGCGCAGGACGAGGCGGAGCTCCTCGCGCGCCACATGAACCGAGTAACCGACACGTGCATCCCCGAGCACGAGGCGATGCGCCGGATCGAGAAGGCGGTGCTGGCGGAGTGGGTGAAGGCGGACCAGGCGGGGGAGCGCTATTTCCCCCACGAGTTCATGTACAAGATCCTGAAGTCGGGAGTTTTGACGGACTCGTATCAGATAGATCCGAAGAACTCCTGGATGATTGCAGCGGCCGAGCGGAACCTGCCGATGTTCGTTCCGGGCTGGGAGGACTCGACGCTGGGCAACATGTATTCGGGTCACGTGATCAGCGGGGATGTGAAGAACGTCCACACGGTCCGTACCGGCATCGAGTACATGATGTCGCTCGCCGAGTACTACACCCAGACGACCAGGGACAAGACGATCGGCTTCTTCCAGGTCGGCGGCGGCATCGCTGGCGACTTTCCGATCTGCGTGGTGCCAATGCTCCACCAGGACCTGCAGCGTGACGAGGTCCCGCTCTGGGGCTACTTCTGCCAGGTATCGGATTCGACCACGAGCTACGGGTCGTACTCGGGCGCGGTCCCGAACGAGAAGATCACCTGGGGCAAGCTCGGCCCGGACACACCCAGCTTCATCATCGAATCCGACGCCTCGATCGTGGTGCCTCTCGTCTTTGCCTACGTGCTCGGCTGGTAGAGCGCCTTGGCCTCTCCTGAGCTGGACCTGCTGATCAGGACCCGGCGCGATCTCCATCGTCATCCGGAGATCGGGTTCGAGGAGCGTCGCACGGCAGGGATCGTAGCTGAGCGGCTGCGCGAAGCCGGCTACGAGGTTCGAACGGGGGTAGCGGTTACCGGCGTGGTGGGGACGCTCAAGGGGGGAGCCGGGCCGGGACCTACGCTCATCGTGCGTGCGGACATGGATGCGCTCCCGATCCAGGAGGAGACGACGCACGACTTCGTTTCCACCATTCGGGGTCGGATGCACGCGTGCGGTCATGACGGGCATGTCGCGATCGGTCTCGCCGTGGCGGAGAGGCTTGCGCGCAGGAAGGACCAGATCCGGGGCGCAGTTCGTTACGTCTTTCAGCCGGCGGAGGAGGGTCTCGGCGGAGCGAACAAGATGCTCGCGGAGGGAGTGCTGGACGACGTGGACGCCGCGATGGGGCTCCACCTGTGGCTCGGGCTCGAAAGTGGAGTTGTCGGGGTCGTCGAGGGTCCGCAGATGGCGGGGTCGCACGAGTTCGGCATTCGGATCAGCGGCCGCGGCGGGCACGGCGCGCTCCCGCACGAAACCGTGGATGCGATTCATGCCGCGAGCCAGGTAGTCGTCGCGCTGCAGAGCATCGTCTCGCGCAATGTCTCTCCGCTCGAGCCGGCGGTTGTGTCGATTGGATCGTTTCAGGCAGGAAGCGCGTCCAACGTCATCGCCGAAACCGCCGAGCTCGAGGGCACCATTCGCGCTTTCGATCCGGAGGTTCTCGATCAGGTGCGCCGCCGGGTGCGCGAAGTCGCGGAGGGCGTCGCACACAGTCTTGGCGCGAACGCGGAGGTCCGCTTCCGGGAAGTCTCCTATCTGCCGACCACCAATGCGCCGGCGCTCGCACAGCTTGTGAGGGATGTGGCGGAAGAGGTGGTGGGCGTGGATCGCGTACGCGTCGACCGCGAGGTGCGGACGATGGCTGCCGAGGACTTCTCCGAGTTCACCGCACGTGTTCCCAGCGTCTACTTCTTCGTTGGCGCGCGTAACGAGGCCACGGGTGCGATCCACCCACACCACTCGCCCCGTTTCGATATCTGCGAGGATGCTCTTCCAGTCGCTGTGGATGTGCTGGAGCGCGCCGCCTTCGCGTACCTCTCAGGCAGGACGCTGTAGAGCTTGAAGCCCTGGAGCTACAAGCATGGCTGGGCGCTCGTCACCGGCGCCTCCGCGGGAATTGGGAAGGAGTTCGCGGAACAGCTCGCGGCCCGCGCAACCCGCGTCGTCCTCTCCGCACGCCGCGTTGAGCGCCTCGACGAGCTGGCCTCCCATCTGAGTGGTACCTACGGCGTAGAGACCGTCGTCATCCCCGCTGACCTGGCTCTGCCCGGCGAGGCAGAACGTCTCTGGGCTGATGCGTCAGAGGGGCGCACCATCGAGCTCCTCGTCAACAACGCCGGTTTCGGCGTCCAGGGGCGCTTCGACGAGGTCGACCTCGCGCGCCACCGCGCCATTGTGCAGGTGAACTGCACCGCCCTGCTGGAGCTCGCCCATCTCGCTATCCGTGACATGCGGCCGCGGCGCTCGGGCGGGATCATCAATGTCGCCTCCATCGCAGCGTTCCAGCCCGTTCCCCAGCTCGCCAGCTACGCCGCAAGCAAGGCGCTGGTGCTTAATCTCTCCGAAGCGCTCTGGGCGGAGAATCACGCCGACGGCATTCGTATCCTCGCGCTCTGCCCCGGCCGGACCCCGACCGAGTTCCAGGAAGTCGCCGGGACTGGCACCGCAGAGGGAGCCTTCGGCTACCGCACACCCGAGCAGGTGGTGAACGAAGCGCTCGAGGCTTTCGAGGCGGGGAAGAGCTACGTCGTCCCCGGCTTCGAGAATCTGGCCGCTTCGTGGGTTGTTCGCTCCCTCCCCCGCACCACCGTGGTCCGGCTTCTGAAGCGCCTGGTGAAGAGGGCGATCCGGGCAACGTAAGGCTGGTTAGTCTCCGCTACCTGATACCTGAAGCTGGGTTCTTCGCTTCCGCGGCACGGGCCCTTGGCGGGCGAATCTTCACAACCTGCTACCGCTGTTTGCTTCGACGGCGTCCCGCCTCCGTCCGACTGTCAGGCTTGACCTACATACCGGTCAGCGGTCACGCCATTCTCCTTCCTTGTCATCGCTGAAGAGATCGGTTACGATAGCATTGGACCTCAACTACCTGCACAGCCTGATGAGACGCGCCGTAGCCATCGTGATGTCGATCACCCTGCTCCTTCTGGGAGTGGGGCCGGCGTATGGCTATTCGTCCTGCGAGCATCACGACGGCAAGCAGCTCTCGCAGCACTCCTCCCATTCTGATCCGGCCGATCACCATCATCACGATGATGGTGGCTCCGAGTCGCAGAGCCCCGGGAAACACGCCCCCTGCTCTTGCCAGGGCGGCTGCCCGACCACTCAAACTGTCGTGGCGCCGGAGGCCCCTGCCAGTCGGGCTGACACCGTACTCACCGAGCCGGCGAATGTCGACCTTCGGGCTCCCGTCCTGAAGATCGCGCGCCACACGCGCTTCCTCCTACCCTTCTCGCACGCCCCTCCACGGCACAGCTGAGCTCGAGGAGTACGGGTCCGCTCGGACCGCTCCTCGGCAGGATTTTCCATTGCAGAGGGAGCCGAATGGCTACCTCCTCAGCCGCCACCTTCCTCGTGGAAGGGGATCGATGCTCATCACCACCCGATTGCAGCCTGCCGAGCGCGGGCTGAGTAAATCGTGTTCAACCCCGGCCGACGGCGCCGACAAGCGTGGCGGGTTGGTCTATTCCGCTTTTGTAGCTCCAGCCCTCCCGGGCGCTGCTACGCGTAATCGGCAGCGCCCTCGCGTGAGGAGCGCCGGCTCTTCATGAGATCCGTTCGTATGCGCGCTCCGAAATCGGCCCGGCTGCGGGTGCGGGCGCTGCTATGCGCTATCGTGCTCGCGTTCGGCTGGACCGCCGAGGCCGTGGCTCAGTGTGAGCATCACGGGCTGCCGACAAGCGGCGTGTATACCGCTGCGGCAAGCGCACATGCCGACCACCACGCTCCGGGCTCGGAAGAGGAGAGTCACCCGGAGGGATGCACGTGTCTCGGGTCGTGCACCCCGGCTGGCCTGGCACTTCCGGCGCCCGTAACTGCCGAAGCTTACTTCCCGGCCACATCTCCGAAGGCGGCGGTAAGAGGCGCCACCGGGCGGGTCATGATTCCGGCCCGGCTTCCCTTCATTCTCCCTCCCGCGACAGCTCCGCCAGCTCGTCAGCAGCTCTAGTGGCCTGTTTACGCGGAATCGACACCTGCGACCGCCGCTTCATCCCGTCTGGCGGCGCGGCGCCGGCTTGCCGTAGAGCCCCGCTATGCCTGCGCCGGCGTCACTTGCCAGCCGGGCGCATCGACGGTATCGGCACTGCCGATTTCGCGTAAACAGGCCACTAGTCGGCCGCATCCCAACCGCCGCATCCCCACGGGACGGAGGTTGCCCCGTCAGGAATGCACATTCGTGCCCTGGGACGTCTGATACGCAGCACGAACGTTCTGCCGAGGTCCTTTCGTGGCGACCTCGCTATTCGCACCGTCCAAAACGTTGCGACCGCCCGAACGTTCGGCAGCTGGGGCACGGACTGATTCATCGCTTCTCTGAACTTTGCTGACCGCCCTGAACGCGGGTTTCGATATATGGCTACGTCTTCGAGATCGACTTCATTCTACCTCGCCGCCTGGCGCTGGCATTTCTACGCCGGGCTGTTCGTGGCTCCCTTTCTTCTGGTGCTCGCCACCACCGGGTTGGTGATGCTCCTGAGTCAGCCGCTGGACTCGGTAATGAACCGCCAACGGCTACGGGTGACACCCGCGGGCGAGGCATTGTCGCCCGAAGAACAGGTAAGCCGCGTCGCGGCGGCATGGCCGGCTGCGACCGTGACGATGTACATCCCCCCGCGGGAGCCGGATCGCTCGGCCCAGGTCTCAGTCACTCCGGGACAACCCGCTGATCCACACGCGGGACATGGGGGCGATCATGCCGCGGCGGCAGCGGCTGCACCCGCCGCTGCTCCACTCACCGTTTATGTCGACCCATACAGCGGGGAGGTGCTGGGCGCGCAGGACCCGCTGAAAACCCCTTACGGATGGGCAACGACAGTTCACGGCACGCTGCTAATGGGCACCTTCGGGGACATCCTGCTGGAGATCGCGGCGGGCCTGGGAGTGCTCCTGATTGCTACGGGGTTGTTCCTGTGGTGGCCGCGGGACGGGGAAAAGGCGGTCTTCTGGACGGAATTCCGGGGCCGGCGCAGGCTCGGCTGGCGCGACCTTCACGCTGCGCTGGGAATCTGGACGGCGGCAATCCTCGGCTTCTTCCTGCTGTCCGGGCTTGCGTGGACGCTGTTCTGGGGAGGCCGTCTGGTACAAGGCTTCAGCAGCCTTCCCCCGGCCCAGATGGAGTCGCCTGGTGCAGCGACGCACGCTTCGCTGAATCAGGGGGAGCTCAGGCAGGTTCCCTGGGTTCTCGAGCAGACGCCAATGCCGACATCGGGAAGCTTGTCTGGCCTTCCGGGAATTCCTGAAGGGATGGGTGTGAGCCTGAACAGCGTCGTCGCGTTCGCACGGGACAATGGCTTCACCGGCTACCGCGTCAACTTTCCAACGAGCTCAACGGGAGTGTGGACCGTCGCGGCCGCTACGATGAGCAAAGACATCGATGATCCGCGGCAGGATCGCACGCTCCACATAGACCAGTATACCGGCCGCGTCCTCGCCGATTACCCGTTCGCGGATTATCCGCTGCTCGGCAAAGCGATGGCTGCGGGCATTGCGCTGCACCAGGGGGAAGTGAGCGTCGTCAACCTCGTAGCGAATGTCCTCTTCTGTCTCGCAGTCATCACCCTTTCAGTGAGTGGAGTGGTGATGTGGTGGATGCGGCGCCCCGCCGGGGTCCGCCGTCTCGCGCCGCCGCCGATGCCGAAAGACGTCCGTGCATGGAGGCGGGCGGCCATCGCGATGTTCGTGATATCTCTCGCGTTTCCGCTCGTCGCCCTGACGCTGCTCGCCGTAGCGATCCTGGACTTCGGGATCATCTCCCGGGTCCCCGCTCTGCGGACAGCGCTGAAATAGATGGGTGGGTAGGCGGGTTGAAGGCACCTTGAAGTCGCACAAACATGATGCGCAATGCGGCACTCTGGCGAGTTGCCGCCTGCATATAGCAAACCCTGACAACGAGTACAGATGAACAGCATATCGATAGAACCCAAACCCGGATTTCGGCGGGGTACTCTGGAGCCTGTTCCCATCGTCGTCTCGATGGTGCTGACCGCCCTCCTCCTTCTCCTCGGCACAACATCGATCGCCGCACAGCAGGTTGGGGTGATCTCCGGCGAGATCGTTGACGACGCCAGCGCGGGCGTAGGTGGAGTCCGCGTTGAGCTGGTAAGGGGTCAGGCGGTTGCCAGCTCCACCAGCACGGACGCGGCGGGTAGGTACCGGTTCGAGGGAGTACCGGCCGGGGAGTATCTGCTCCGAGTCGTTGCGGCGGACTACCCGCCCATCGAGAGAGTGGTGAGCATCGGAGGCATTGAGGCGGCTGTGGTGGACGTCGCGCTGGGCGTCTTACGGCTCACGGACGTGGTTGCGACAGCCACAGCCACCAGGGCGCAGATCGAGAGCGAGCGTGCTCTGATTCCGGGCGCGGTTAGCGTGGTCGCGGGCGAAGATCTGGCTCGCCGTGCGGTGAACGGGCTGGCTGACGTGCTGCGCTACGTGCCCGGAATCTGGGCAGAGAGCAGTGCCGGTGCGGACGAGCTCTTCTTCTCGAGCCGCGGCTCCAACATGGACGCGATCGACTACGACAAGAATGGCATCAAGCTCCTGCAGGATGGCCTGCCCGTCACCTCAGCGGACGGCAACAACCACAACCGGGTGATCGATCCGCTCAGCGTTCGGTACGCTGTCGTCGCGCGCGGCGCAAACGCGCTGAGTTATGGTGCGAGCACCCTCGGCGGGGCGATCGACTTTGTTTCGCCCACCGCCCGGAACAGCCCGCCGATCTCCATCGTTGCCAACAGTGGGGCATACGGCCCCTTCAATGGACGCGCTTCGATCGGTGCCGCGGGCGAGCGCCTGGATGGTTTGCTGACGGTCGAGGGGCGGCGGTATGAGGGTTATCGCGATCACAGCTCTCAGAGCCGGATCGGCGTCTACAGCAACGTCGGCTTCAAGCTTTCGGACGATCTCGAGCTTCGACTCTTTGGAGCCTATCTCGACAGCGACCTGGAGCTCCCCGGCGCTCTCACGAGGAGCGAGATCGATTCCGACCCGAATCAGGCAAGCGCTCAGGCGCTCGGAGGCAACTACGGGAAAGAGCTTCTCACCAGGCGACTGGCTGCCCGAATGGAGTGGTCCCCTGCCAAGGACCGCAGCCTCCTCGCCGGCCTTTCATACGAGACGCAGTCCCTCTTCCATCCGATCGTTGACAAGATTCTGGTCGACTTCGACGGACCGGGGCCGTTGCAGCCGGTGGAGGTTTTCAGTCTGATCGTGGATACTGACCACACGGATCTGGGTGGCGTGGTTCGGTACAACCAGCGCGTCGGGGCGCACGACCTCGTAGTCGGCGCGAACTACGCGAATGGGGACGTCGATGGGGGGAACTACCGCAACGATGCAGGCAGATCCAACGGGATCACGCAGTATGTCGACAACAGGTCGGAGAGTGTCGAGCTGTATCTGATGGACCGCTGGCGGCTCTCCGACGCGCTGACGCTGGTGTTCGGCGGGCAGTATGTAAACACGGCTCGCGATGTACGCACCACGGATGCAGCCAGCGGGGACACCAGCAACCCGAAGCGGCGTTACACGTCGATCAACCCACGCGCGGGGATCATCGCTTCGGTGGTCCCGGAACTGGAAGTTTACGGCAACGTCAGCCGACTGTTCGAAGCGCCAACGACGTTCCAGATGGAAGACAACGTGGCAGGCGGCAACGCCACGTTGGATGCGATGACTGGAGAGGTCGCCGAGATCGGAGCGAGGTCGACGCCAAGCCAGTCGCTGGGCGCACGCTGGAATTGGGATGTGGCGCTCTACTACGCGCGCATCGATGACGAGGTTCTTTCCGTCGACGATCCCGAGGCGCCGGGCAACAGCCTGACGACCAACCTCGACAACACGGTACACGCGGGCCTGGAAGCGCTTGCGGGTGTGAGCGTCCCGATCGGCTCCACCCATCGCATCGAGCCGCTGGTCAGCCTCACCGTGAACCGCTTCACCTTTGCGGGCGATCCGACGTACAGTGACAATCGTCTCCCCGCGGCGCCGACGTACGCAGCACGCGGTGAGGTGATGTATCGCAATGCCCGGGGCTTGTATTTCGGCCCGACCTTCGACCTGATTGGTGAGCGGTACGCCGACTTCGCCAATACCTACATCGTCGAAGGGTACGAGCTGCTGGGTCTGCGCGCGGGTGTATCGACTCCTCAGTGGGACCTCTTCGCTGAGCTACGGAACGCGTTTGACGTGGACTATACCGCGACGATCGGCGTGCTCAACCGGGCCGACGCAAACTCGCGGGTGCTGTACCCGGGCGCGCCACGGACCGCGTATATCGGGGCAAGATTCTCGTACTGAAGCCCGATGGGAACGCCCGATGCTGGGTCGGCCCTCAACAGCATGAGACAAAGCGAAACGGCACCTCAGCGGCGGCCATGCCGCCTGCTGAGGTGCCGTTCGATGTCACATTCCGCAAAAACCGATCTTCGCCCCTGCTTTTGAAGCAGCGGCCGATCCAGCGGCCGCCGCTACTTCTACTCCGCGCCGGTCTCGAGCACAACGACCTTGGGGAACGGGTCGTCGACCACGATGTAGAGCCGGCGGCCCCAGCTGGCCAGAACGCGAGGGAGCTCGCGCGTGCGGTCCACCTCAGCGCCATCAGCGAGCCGGACAAGGCGCGACTCCACCACCGGCACCTCGCCCTCGGCAACGAACTCCGCCGTTCTGATCTCGTGCTGGATCATCGCGTGTTCGTCCCCCCATTCGAGAACAGAGTGAAGCAGGGAGCTCCCTTCCGCCTCATCGAACTGGCGCCCGAGACCCATGCTGTCCGGGGTAAAGACGCTCATCGGGTTGAACTCCTCGAACTTCTTCTCCCAGACGAGAGCACCCGCCGAATCGTGCAGACGCATCTTCGAGCCGAAGAACGCCACATCGAGCACGCCGCTCGGAGTGCAGAGAAGTTCGGACGGACTCAGCTCCTCGACCGCGATCTCCTGAAGCTCGGGCCCCAGCGTCTCCATGCCGGGAATCTCCGGCACTGCCCCGAAAGACCGCTCAACGCCCGCGTTCCCGATCTGATGCACAACGAGTCCGTCCTGCCAGTAGCTCATGTACCTGCGCTCGCCATCGGCGCAGAATCCCGTTTCGCCGAAGGCGAACGCCGGCCACCGCTGTTCGAACTCGACGCCCGCGCTGCTGACATTGAAGTCGGAGATGTTGGAGGTGCCCGGGTCCCAGACCAGAAGGTCGCCCGCGCCACCCCATGCCAGCGCGGCGGGCGCTTCTAGCGCGCCGGGATCCACACCCTTCTGCGACACTGAACCGACGTGACCTCCTGCCTCGTCGTAGACGTGCACCTGCCCCGTCTCGATATCGAGCAGAGCTACAAAGCCGGAAGGCGAAACGTCGACGTCCCAGATTCCTCCGAAGGTCTGCCAGCTCTCGCCCTGAGCCGCGCCGATCTCGAAGATCGTGTCCCCGGCAATTCCCTGAAGAGAAGACGGAAGTCCCCCAGCTGCCTCAGCTGGAGGACTGTCATCACTGCACCCTGAAATCACAGCCGCCGAAAGGAGAGCCAGCGCCGCCGCAGCCCTCCGCCCCGATCCTTCTATCATCTCACATCCCCGGCATGACGAGGCCGCTACCGCCCCTCAGGTGAGCGGCGTGACCACCTGAATTGAGCTCGCTCTTGGTGCTTACGGCAAGCGGATACCCGCCCTGGAAGAAAATCCCGTGGCGAAGCGCCATCGTTCCGAACTCGACCGGATCGATCACTCCGCCTTCGGAGTCCAGGAAGAAGGTGAGGGCGGCATCGAGAGCAGCGCTCGGGTCCTGGACATCCGGCGAAGCGAGGATGTCCGCCATGACTTCGTTCATCATGGTGAGGTTGTCCCAGATCGCGACGGTCTCGGGGCTGAGGAAGCTGAGCTCCGGTGCGATCGCAGGCGCGAGAGGAAGCTCGCTCGGGAAGTACTGGGGAGGCTCGCCATACGAGAGCTTCGCCAGATAACGAACCTGCACGGTATCGAGCCCGGCCGTACGAGCAGATCCGGTGAGGTCGACCAGCGGCTTCGTCGCGGCAAGAGCAGCCCAGTGCCCTGCCCAGATCAGCCCGTCGAGGTCGGTATAACCGGTACGGAAGTCCAGCGCCTGAGCATGGTCATAGAGCACGTCCATGTTCTTCGGCTGCGCGGGCAGGGCCAGCTCCGGACGGCTCTGGTAGATCGCGACTGCCTCAGCCACAGCGGCGCGTCGCGCGGTGAATGTGGTGAGCTGAGGATCAGACAGGATGCCGTAGACGGCGCGACGGAACTGGTTCGTCCAGGTGTTGATCTCAGCAGATCGCTGGCCGACGAGGGCGTACCCGGCGGTGGCTTCGGCCGCCACCTCGTCCAGCGTTCCTTCTTCAGCCGCCAGGGCGCCGAGGCGCTCCAGCATATTCACCTCGAAGTCCGGAGTCGGCATCGTGTCGGCGCTGGCCCGAACCGCCTCACCCTCCTTGAAGAGCTCACCGAACAGCACACCGTGAATGCGCTCGAGCCTCACCAGGAGGTCGTGCGTTTCGGGATGCTGACGCTTCAGGATCTCCTCGTACCTCGTGAAGTTACCGGAAGCCTGAGCCATCGCCTCCCCAGTGAAACCGGGGAGCAGGGTGAGGCCAAGCAGGGCCACTGCTGCGAACCGCATCGGGCGTTGTTTCATTGCCGTCTTCATGGGCGCATTCTCCGAAAAGAACTCCCCGCAGCAATGCGGGGATCTTCCGTGCTCAGGAGCTCACTCTCGTAGTCCTGCCTTAATGTCCTGCGTGGGCGGCCCCCACGGCCGCAGCCGGCGCCTGGGGCATCTGGCCGGTTGCCGGGACCGCTACGGCTCCAGCAGAGTCAGCCACTGCGGGCGTGCGGTGGTTCATCCCAGACATCGCGGACGGATCGGCTCCAGCAGAGTCCGCCGCCGCGGTCATGCCGTGATTCATCCCCGACATCGCCGACGAATCGGCTCCCGCGGCTTCCACCGCTTCAATGTGCTGCTGCATCTCGCGGAGCGCAGCGACCTCCGCCTCCGGCACCAGCGTCCAGAGATAGTCGATGATCTGCACGATCTGCGAGTGGTCCAGAGGCGTCGGCGGCATTGCCGGCGGGACGCCACCCTGGATCAGCTGCACCAGCTGCGCGCGGCTGTGATGTCCAAGATGTTCGGTCAGGGGGGGCGGCTGAACCGGCAGCGACGCAGCCATCGGACCGTCGCCCATCGCTTCGTCACCGTGACAGCTCGCGCAGTTCGCCTCGTACAGCGCGTGCCCTTCCGAAACTGCGGAGTCAGCCGGCTCCCCATCCCCGCCGCAGCCCGCAAGCAGCAGGAGCAGCGAACCGAAAGGAGCGAAGCGCCGGCCAAGGCCCGGCGCTGGAGTGTTGACAAAGCTGCCGCGTTGCGGAGCCGCTAAAAACCGAATCATCAAAAGAAGCTGGTCTGTTCATGAACCATTCGGAGCGTTGGCGGCTACGCCTCCACCCGGAAGCGGAAGTCCCCCCTCATCACGTGACCGTCATCGGCGATGCAGCGCCACTGGATAACGTATGATCCAGGCTCGAGCGGCCGATCCATCTTCACGAAGAGCTGCTTGGGATCCTTCGGGTCCGCCGCGGGGGGGCTGCTGCGCACCAGCGTACGGTTCGCCGTCACGATCCGCACTGAAGCGCCACGCAGAAGCGGTGCTCCTGAAAAGTACAGTCGGACCTCTTTCACCTCGCCGGAAAGCGTCTGATTATCGGTCGGAGTGGTCCGCGTCAGGGTGATGTGACGGACGCGTGCACCAAGGTCGGGCGTGACCAGGAGCGTCAGTGCGCAGAGGCACGTGAATACCCATACAAATCGCTTGCTCATGATCGATTTCCTCCCTCTAAACGACAAAATCGCTTCTCCAAGCATGGGTGGCGTTCCAACTCTGCCGCCACAGCCGCGAACCCTTCACTACTGAGGAACCTCCAAAACTTGGCTCCGGCGTCCGATAAGCGCCAGACGAACCCGAAGATGCCTTTACGTGTTTTCTGTTGAGGTGCCAAGATCCACGCACCTCGCCCTGCTGTTCTACGGCTGCCAGCCTCCAGAGTTCCAACACGCGGAGACACATCCGACCTACAAATATCGCCCCTAAATCACTTTATAGCAAGCAGTTAGAGGCCGATCAAAGGCATGCCTCCGCAGATCGTCCGCTCAGCTACGACCCCCGCCTCGGAACGTGTGCGTCGAGCTCCATATCTTCGCTTTTTTCCCGGTATCCCCGGCACCAGTCAGGGTGCAGACTCTGCACCATTTCATCAGGGCCGCGTGGTAACTCTTTGGGATAAAATTTGCAGCTCCGGGAGCGCCACCAAAGCCAGGTACGGGGGTTTACGCCCGTGATGTGCTGACGGCTTTCCTTCTGGCTTCCATCCACTCAACTTCGTGAGCTCCCGATCGATCCTTCATCCTGCACAGCGCCTGACTTTCTGGAGCGGCGGGGCACCTTCAGATCCTTTCCTGAGCTATGCTGGACATTCTAGGAGCGATACAGCGCGCCGCGCTTCAAGGTGGAATACTGCTGCTCGTTGGCGCCGCTGCCTGGCGACTGCTGGTAGCGCGTCCAGTGTTTCAGCTGCCCTCGCCAGGTGTAGCGCCAGCAGATCCGCGGCGCATCGAAGCGCTTCTGCGCCGTCGGGTCGCGCGCGTCGCAGGGGCTGTCGCGTACGGGCTGATCGCGATCTGGGTACTTCGATTCGTGCTGCAGGTGGCCGCGTTCAGAGATCCCTTCGTGCCACTGACCGAAGACATAACGCTGCTGCTTCGCTACACGATCTTCGGACCCGTCTGGATTGCCCAAGGTGTTGCCCTGTTCGCTGTTGCGATTGCGCTCGCGCTGCTCGGGCGCGGATCCGGGCAGGGAGACGCTGTAGCCGGCAATTCCCCGGAGGCTCCCGCTCTGGGCCGGGGTGCGTGGGGAGTGGTGATCGTTGGAGCGGTGATCCTCGCATTCACCCTGGCAATGTCCAGCCACGCGCTGTCGGAGGAGACGACCAGGGAGCTCGCTGTAGCCGCTGATTTCGTGCACGCCCTGGCCGCAGGCGCATGGATGGGCTCGCTCGTGCTGATCCTCAGTACCAGAAAGGTGGAGACCTCCGGAGGCGATTCCCTGTTCGGTGCCCAGCTCAAGGCGTTCTCACCCGTTGCCGTCGTATGCGTGACGCTGCTGGTGGCGATGGGCACCTACCTCGGCTGGCGCTACCTGGCAGCTCTGTCAGACCTGTGGACTACGCCATACGGTCGCGTGCTCAGCGCCAAGGTGGTGGTCGCCGGCGCAGTGTTGCTGATGGGCTTCGTGAACTGGAGGAGGGACATGCCATCGATCGACTCGCCCGGCACGCGGGCGTCGATCGCCCGGCGAGCAAGCTGGGAGGTCGGAGTTGCAGTTGTGGTGCTGGTTCTCACGGGCGTACTCACCGGCACCGCGCGGTAAATCGCCACGACTCGTGATGGTGGAGAAGAAGCGGGGGAGGGGTGAGAGCCGGATTCGCATCCCTCTTTTGCTCCCCGGTATGGTGCTCCAGGGCGCGCGTTGGCGGTGAACTTCTTGCGGGCTTTCCCTGCAATCGATCCAACTCCACAACGCCGAGCACGAGGAGGAGCATGACGAACACCGGCGTCAACGAGACTGCTTCCCTGATAGCTGATCTGAACGACCTGCTTCAGCTCGACCACGACGCTGTGCAGGCGTATACAGTCGCGATCGACATGGCGCGTGACGACCAGATCAGCACCTCGCTGCGGCTCTACCGCGAGGATCACAAGCGACACATCCAGGAGCTGACTCAGCTCATCCGCGAGCGCGGCGGCGTGCCGATCGAAGGCCCCCATCCTACTGGGCTGCTGAAGCTGGCGGTGCAGAGCCTCGGTGGCATCGCGGGAGACAACGCGCTTCTCCTGGCGTTCAAGGCGGTCGAAGGGCAGGGTCGGGACAAGTACCAGCAGTACGGTCGGAACAGCTACCCACCCGCTGTTCTGGACGTGATCAGCCGGGGCGCAGCGGACGAGCAGAAGCACTACGATTGGGTGGAGAAGACGCTCACCGAGCGTGGAGTCGGCGAAGGGACGCTCTCACACGACCTCGCCGCCGCGCTGGAGACGGCCCACAGGATGGTCGCTGAGCCGCTGGAGCAGGCGGGCCGACAGGTAATGCAGACGTTCAACAACATCAGCAACCGCGGAGGGTCCAGCTCAGGGGATCAACCGCGCCGCACCGATCTGCCGTGACCCGCCAGCGCATTCTATGCTAAGGCGTGAAGGACGCGAAGGTCAGGACTGAAAGAACTACTACTCCTTCCATGTCCTTCTTCGCGGCCCTTCGCGCCCTCGCGGTGAGATGCAGTTTAGCCGTTCCCGACCTGCCCCTCATCCTGATCGTTCCCCCAGCCGCCATACCCGCCGGTGCGGTTGCCGAGCGCCTCATCGGCATCGACTGGGCTGTCCCCGGGATCTTCCCGACCGGCGGCGCTCGCCTCGCCTGTTCGCTCCTGTTGATCACCCTCCGGAATTCGCGCGCTGTCGCTGCCGCCATAGCCGCCGACACGTGAGTCCTGATCCAAGGCATCCTGGTTCTTATCGATCTCCATAAGTCGCTCCTGTGCATGGGGTTCAGGACGATCCTGGAAGCATGAAGCGAACCAGGGGGAGCCCGCGCTGCAGAGCGCAGCGGGCGGCTGCGTCGAGGGCGCGCTTGGCATACGCGTTGCTCTTCTCCAGCGAGCCGTTCCAGGCGGAAAGCAGCGTCCCACAGCACATTCCCGGATCCGATGACCTACATGAGTCGGCCTTTGCTTCTGGCGGCGCTCGCGCTGGGCCTTGGAGCAACCGATGCCGCGGCGCAGCAGTCGCCGAATGCCGGGCGCGCCGCCGTCGCCGACTCTGCTTCGTCGCTGCCGGCGCTGACCATCGGCGGACGCGTCACGATCCGGGAGCTGCGCGTCGACGCCGATCCGCGGGTCGAGGTCAACCTCACCGGTTGTCCCCTGGCTGAAGTGATCCGGATCGACCAGCGAGCCAATGTTCCGGAGCCGGTGGTTGCGGGCGTCTACCGCGACGTGGTCATCGAAGCGCACGCGGCCGTGGTGCTCGCCGACTCGCTGCAGCAGGGGCAGTGTGCAGCGTCCACCATCGAATCGCCTGCCGCCGGCGCCGCAGCGCCGTGATGACGCGCGCGGCGATCGTCCTGTTAGGCGCGCTGGCAGTATCCGGGGCGGAGATCAGCGCTCAGGCAATCCCGCCGCGCGCGTCGGCCGACTCCTCAGCGACTGATCGTCGCTGGACTGTAGATGTCGCGCAGAAGCAGATCGTGGAAAGCTCGTTCGCGGATGCTGCTTCTGTGGTTGCATCGGATGAGGAGGGTCGCTGGTACGTCTGCGCTGGCGCCGCGGTCACCGCTGATCAGGTGAGAATAAGCCTGACGAACGTACAGGCGGATGTGCGCCTGAGAGCAGATCTGGCAGAGCTGCGAAGCCTCTTCGAGAGACTGGGAGAGCTGGCGGTGACGGCTGAGGGAAGCACCGGGGAAGCGACATCACAAACGGGCTGTGAATCTTCAAACGGGCAGACGCCCGTCAACCTATCACCTGATCAGATGCCGAGCCGACCATGATAGCCAAGATTTCCGTCAGAGCCGCGTGCGTAATGCTGCTGCTCGGCGCACACGCCGCCTGCGCCCCGAGCGCGACGACTCAGCAGATGCCGGGCGTTGGCCCCGGCGGGCAGAACAATGCTCAGCCCGTCGGCAGGCAGGGCTCGAACGCCGCGGATCCACCCGATGTCCTTCTCGAGGTCCCGCGCCTTTCAGTCGAGCAGATCACGCTCGAGGTGGACAACGTTGAAGCGCACCTTTCACTGAATGCGCAGGTCGCCAACCTCGTCTCTCTGCAGGCTGGCGCGGACGTGCTGATCGGGAACGTGATGCTCGAGATCACCGGCGTTCAGGCCGAAGCGTACCTCGAGGTCAGGCTGGATAACGTCACCGCGATCATCGAACGGACGCTGCAGACGATCGACAGCAACCCCGAGCTCCTCCAGGGCCTGCTCCGATCAGTCGACAACGCCGTGAAAACCGTGGGTGGCGTGGCCAACACTGCGCTGCAGCCCGGTGGAGTGCTTGGCCAGACAGTGAACACGCTCGGGCAGACGGTTCAGAGAACGCTCGACACGACCGGCAACATTGTGGAGCGCACTCTCGACACGACCGGCAACGTGGTGAGCTCGAGGGCGGTCGGATCATTGCTGGACTCGACGCTCCAGTTCGTCTCTGAGACGACCAACGCGGCCGGCCAAACGGTTCGCCGGGTGCGGGACAGCTCCGGATCGCTCATCGAGTACACGCTGAACTCAGCTGGTGCCATCACCCAGTCACGGGTGGTGCAGGGTGCGACGGGCGGGGTGCTCGGCAACCCGGCTCGACAGGGAAACCAGAACCAGCCGCGGTAAGCCGCCTCGGCGGATGGCTTCTCGTGCCAGTCGCCGGATGGGGAGTGCGGTGGAGCCAGATAGTCACCTGGCGAGCATCCGCAAATAAGAGAGCCCTGCGGCGATTGGCCGCGGGGCTCTTTTCTTGTGGCCTATCGTCGGGTTACGGCGGGTGAGGAACTACAGGGCCAGGATGACGCTCATCATGCCGGGGGCGCCTGGCGACGGGGGAACCCGAGGCGTTAGGCGCTCGTAAACTTCGCGATAGTCGGCGGCGGCGCTCCGCGACGGTCTCCAGCTGGGCCTGTGCGGCTTCCATTGTGGCGCCGCGCGCGAGCCGTCCTCGGCGTGAAGCAACGTGGGCATACTTTACATACCTTATACTTCTATGCATAATGATGCAAGGCATGAACTACTCTGTGTCAGAACCGGGCCGTTGCAGGCGTTGTAGTCTCGGAAAGCACTTTACACGACAAACTAAATCAATGAAAGAGCAATGACAGGACTGACTTTGAGGAGCTTTGCTGCTGGGATCTTCGCCGTCGGAGTAAGCCTGGCTGGAGCCGATAGTGCTGCGGCACAAGCAGATCTCCTGGGACCGGGTGCCGTTTACGTGGGTGCTGGCATCTCCTCGATATCGACCGAGGAGCTGGACGATCGGCTGGACCAGGCGGGGTACCCGACCTTCGGCGGCTCGACCTTCGGGCTCAGCATTGGCGGCTACAGGATCTTCGGGAATGGGTTTATGCTCGGGCTCGAAGGTAACGGGCTGATCATGGGTGAGGAGGAGCAGGACGGGCGGGAGGTGGGACTCGGTGGCGGCTACGGGACTCTGGGGCTCGGCTACATGTTCGATGTCTCGCGACGCGCGAGGGTGTACCCGCGGATCGGCCTCGGGGGCGGAGGTATGGGGATGTGGTTCGAGGACGAGGAGGTCGAGGTCGACTTCGATCAGGTGTTGGCGAACCCGCAGCCTACCCCGGACCGTGAGCCGGTACTGAGCACGGCCGGGTTCGTCGTGGATCTTGGAATGGGAGCAGAGGTTCGGGCCGGCCGCCGTGGAGCGGGTCCACTGGTCGGGCTGCGCTTCGGCTATGTAGCAGCTCCCTTCAACGCAGAGTGGTGGCTCAATGAGCACCCGGTTGCCGATGATCCGAATTCCACGATCGAGGGGCCGTATATCCGTGCGATATTTGGCTTGGGGTGGCGGCGATAGGATGACGGCAGATCGCTGAGAGTCGCGCGAATTCCTGGTTAGGAAGAGTCGGTCGTTTACCTCCGGGCGATCTGGAGGCGCTCGTCCTCCGGATTGGCTCGAGCGGACCGGTTGTGCACCGGTTGACGCGCCCGGACAGCCCCCTTCGAGCGGACGCCTGACGCTGGAGACGCGCGAGCCCAGAGCGCCGGGGCGGGCGATCTTCGGATGCAGCTCTTCACTCATCCCCCCTTCTTGGCTACGACCGCCCCGATCCAGCTCGGGAGATAAGGGGAGGTGCATCCCTTGGGCGTTGGATAATCCTCGTAGAGCCGCAGCTTCTCTCCCAGCGCAATGCACCTCCCGCGTAGCTTCTCGTCAGCGATGCCGATCTGAGCGGCGCACCAGTTCATGTTCCACTTCACCTTCTCGGGTGCGTCAGCCAGCCCGTTCTCGATGTAGCCCAGCAGCTCCTCATTCAGCTCCCGATTCTCCGCCTTGACCGACCTCGCGTGAACTCCCCAGAAGACGCGCTGCTTCAAGAGTGACTTGTCCGCGCGCCACTCTGTCGTCCCGGCCTTCAGCGGCGGCTTCTTCATGATGACGTTGGCGATCATCCAGTCGAGCAGCTGCGACTGTTCCTTCGGATCGGTCACGGTTTCGAGGTCGGAGATCAGCCGCTCGATGTGAGCAACGTCTACCCGCTTCATGTCGAGGATCAGGAGCGACAGCATCCGCGCGTGGAAGCCACGTTTGCTCCAGAGGTAGGCGGCGAGCTCGTGCTGCTTCGCGTGCTTCTTCGCCAGCTCGCGTAGATCCTTGTTCAGGGGACGGGTCGTGGCGAGCTCGTCCACGAGAGCGGCGGCTTCGGCATTCGGGCTCGACTCGGCCATTGAATCTGATTTGGGCGTGGGGGTTTCACCGGAAAGGCGCGAGGACGCGGAGGGAAGATTGAAAAGATGAAAGGGGAAGGAAAGGTCCCCATCCCTGCTCTTCCCTCTGCGGCCTCTGCGTCTCCGCGGTGAAAAATCGTTTCGCCAGCAGCTGCCGGGTGCGGGAGTTGCTCGGCAGCGGCCGTGTCATACCCCAGCCCCAAACTTCAGACGACGAGCGGATGCCAGCCGAGTTCACGATAGGAGTCGAGGAGGAGTACCAGCTGGTCGACCGAGCGACCGGCGCTTTGCGGAGCGCGGCGAGCTCCGTCCGGGCTGCTGATCAGAGCGGCGAGCTCGTCGGCGAGGTGCAGGAGAGCCAGGTCGAGATCGGGACGCCGATCTGCGCGACCGCGGCGGAGGCGGCTGAGGCGCTTCGCCAGCTGCGCTTTCAGGCGAGCTCCGCGGCAGCGGCGAGGGAGCTGGATATCCTCTCAATGGGAATCCACCCGTTCAGCGGCTGGCAGGATCAGCACATGAGCATCGAGGAGCGGCCGAAGCTGATCGCGAACCTCTTCGGGCAGCTGATCCGGCAGCAGCACACGTGTGGTCTGCACGTCCACGTGTGCGTGCCAGCAAAACACGACCGGGTGCGGTTGATGAACGTCGTCCGCGAGTACATCCCGCACTTCCTCGCCCTGTCGTGCAGCTCACCTCTCTACATGGGCGCGGATACGGGCTTCGCCTCCTTCCGCGCGACTGCCTGGCGCAACTACCCGTTCTCAGGGGCGCCTCCGCGCTTCGAATCGGCTGACGAGTACGACCGCTACATCGGCATGCTGATCCGCACCGGCGCGATTCCCGACGGGAAGACCGTGTACTGGAGCGTTCGCCCCAGCTCCCGCTTCCCGACGATCGAGCTCCGCACATGCGACGCGTGCCCACGCCTGTCGGAGGCGGTGGCGATCGCGGCGCTGACGCGCGCGGTAGTGGCGGCCGCCGCTGAGGGCGTGCTGCGGGAGACGACGAGCCCGCTCAGCACTGGCCTGCGGGAGTCGCTGCTGAAGGAAAACGAATGGTACGCGGCGCGGGATGGGCTCGACGCGAGGCTGATCGACCCGGCCGCACCCGACGAAGGACGACCCCTGCGCGGCCTGATCGCCGAGCTGCTCGAGAGAGTACGGCCCGTCGCGGAGGGGCTGGGGGACGGCGATGCGCTGCAGCCGATCGAGGACGTTCTCGCCCAGGGCAACGCCGCCGATCGCATCCGTGCGCGTCGGGCAGAGGGGATGGAAATGGAGAGCCTGGTCGGATGGCTGGTCGAGGAGACGCGGGTCGGCACCGGGATAGACCGTCGCGCGGACCTCCGGGAGCCGACGCTCTCGACGGTGGAGGGGGTCTGATGAGGCCGCTCGTCGCGCTCACCACTTCGATCCAGCCGAGCAGTGAGGAAGAAAAGCCCAAGGCGGTGATCTTCGCCAGCTACATCACCGTGCTGGAACGGGTCGGGCTCACCCCGGTGCTGGTGAGCCCCGCGCACAGCCCCGAGGCGATCAGTGACCTCGTTTCGGCCTGCTCCGGCCTGGTGCTCTCGGGCGGCGCCGACATCGACCCGGCGCGCTACGGCCAGGCGCCGATCCCGGAGCTGGGGGAGGTCAACCTGCCGCGCGACGCCGCCGAGTTCCACGCGCTGGAAGTGGCGCTGGAGCGGCGGATGCCGGTGCTTGGCGTCTGCCGCGGGCACCAGCTCCTCAACGTCTATTTCGGCGGAACGCTTCATCAGGACATCGAAGCCGCAGCCGCCGGCAACGGGCACGTGCAGACGTCTCCATGGGGCTCACATCACCACAGCGTCAGCGTCGAGCCGAGCTCGATCGTGGGCCGGGCGATCGGCTGCGACCGGATCGAGATCAACTCGTACCACCACCAGGCGCTCGATCGGGTGGCGCCGGCCCTTCAGGTCACCGCGCGTGCCGATGACGGGATGGTCGAGGCGGTGGAGAGCCGGGAGCACAGCTGGGTGGTGGGGGTGCAGTGGCACCCGGAGCGGCATGAAGCCGACGCGCCGGAGACGGATCCGAACATTCGGGTGCTGGCGGCATTCGCGGAGGCGGTGCGGGGGCGGTAGAGGTTGATCCAGGTGCGTCATCACCCGAATCGCCGGCGCTCCCGCGTTCCGGAACTCCGGCCGCGCGTATCGCCTCTCGGGATACGCCACGCACCCTGGCGAATCGCGGCTCCGCTGGCGAGCAGAATGGCGACGAGCGGCGAGATCCTCGACAACTTGCGGCTTATACTGACCCAGGGTTGACGTTCGTTCGACTGCTCACGCCTGCTCCCATCCCTTCGAGCGCTCCAACGCCCTGCGCCAGCCAACCTGCTTCTCCTCGGACGCGCTCGCCTCGATCTGCGGCTCGAATCGCCGGTCGGCTTTCCACTGCTCCGCAATCTCGTCCTGATCCTTCCAGTATCCAACCGCCAGCCCCGCCAGGTACGCCGCGCCGAGGGCGGTCGTCTCGAAGACGTCGGGTCTCACCGTCGGCACCTGTAGAAGGTCGGCCTGGAACTGCATGAGGAGGTTGTTCTGCGCCGCCCCACCATCGACGCGCAGCTCGGTGATGGCGATGCCCGAGTCGGCCTGCATCGCCTTCAGAACGTCGGCAACCTGGAACGCGATGCTCTCCAGCGCGGCGCGCGCAAAGTGGCCGGCGGTGGTTCCTCTGGTGATCCCGACGATCGTGCCGCGGGCATACTGGTCCCAGTGCGGCGCGCCTAGCCCCGCGAATGCAGGGACCATGTAGACGCCCCCGTTGTCTTCGACCGTTTGCGAGAGCTGCTCGATCTCGGGGGCGCTGCGAATGAGCTTCAGCCCATCCCGCAGCCACTGGACGACGGCGCCCGCGATGAAGACGCTCCCCTCCAGCGCGTATTCGGTCACTCCGTTGACCTTCCAGGCGACTGTCGTCAGAAGGTTGTTCTGCGAGGGAACGGCCTCCGTACCCGTGTTGAGGAGCATGAAGCAACCGGTCCCATAGGTATTCTTCACCATCCCCGGCTGCGTGCACCGCTGCCCGAACAGCGCCGACTGCTGATCTCCCGCGACCCCGGCGATCGGGATCGGCTGGGCGAACAGATGCGACGCGGTCTCAGCATACACCTCGCTCGAGGAACGCACTTCCGGCAGCATGCTGCGCGGGACGTCGAGCAGGCGGAGCAGCTCCTCATCCCAATCACCGGCGTGGATGTCGTACATCAGCGTACGGCTGGCATTCGTCACGTCCGTTACGTGGACCTGCCCACCGGTCAGGTTCCAGATCAGCCAGCTGTCGATCGTGCCGAAGCACAGCTCCCCCGCCTCGGCGCGTTTGCGGGTGCCCTCTACATTGTCGAGGATCCAGCGGACCTTCGTTCCCGAGAAGTAGGAGTCGAGCACGAGTCCAGTTTTTCGACGGAAGGTGGGCTCATGCCCCTCGGCCTTCAGCCGGTCGCAGATCCCCGCAGTCCGCCGGTCCTGCCAGACGATCGCGTTGTAAACGGGCTTTCCAGTCTGACGATCCCAGACCACCGCAGTCTCGCGCTGGTTGGTGATGCCGATCGCCGCCACATCCTTCGGCCCGATGCCGGCCTTGGACAGAGCCTCGGCGGCAACGCCCATCTGCGAGGACCAGATCTCGAGCGGGTCGTGCTCAACCCAACCCGGCTGCGGAAAGATCTGCTCGAACTCCTTCTGTGCGACCGTCCTGATCTGACCCTTGTGGTCGAAGACGATCGCGCGCGAGCTCGTCGTTCCCTGGTCCAGCGCGAGGATGAAGGTCATGCAATTTGTCCTGACTATGAAGGATGACGTGGTTCCCGGCTTCACCTGCACGGTCTCGACCACCGCTCCGGGTCGCGCGC
>ERZ1066118.181-NODE-181-length-67185-cov-11.866900_pt1 | contig 67185 bp, 63 predicted proteins | sample MGYA00382765_ERZ1066118 | MGnify/ENA primary metagenome ERZ1066118 (study PRJEB33369, sample SAMEA5778348) | biofilm metagenome | biome: Industrial cooling water; feature: Water cooling tower basin; material: Biofilm | place: United Arab Emirates | collected...
GCTAAACGTCGCTTGTCGCAGAAATGTGCCGGGACTCAGTCCGTGCGCTGGAGATCGCGCGCATATTCGGCCGCCTTGGCGACATAGTGCGCGGCCGACAGCCGGAGGCCGGCGATCGCGGCTTCGTCGAGCGTCCGCACAGCGCGCGCGGGGCTGCCGACGATCAGCGAGCCTGGCGGGAAAGTCTTGCCCTCCGTCACCAGCGCGCCCGCGCCGACCAGCGAGTTCTCGCCGATGACCACGCGGTTGAGCACGGTCGCCCCCATGCCGATGAGCACGTTGGCGCCAATCGTGCAGCCGTGCAGGATCGCGTGGTGGCCGACCGTCACCCCCTCGCCGACGTCGCAGGGCGCGCCGGGGTCGGAATGGAGCATCGCCCCTTCCTGGATGTTGCTCCGCGCGCCGACGGTGATGGGCGTGTTGTCGGCACGGATCACCGCCCCGAACCAGACGGACGCCTTTTCGCCTAGGCGCACGTCGCCAACCAGGTCGGCGGACGGCGCGACCCATGCGGAGACGGGGACGGAGGGTTCCTGGCCGGCGATGCAATAGAGGGGCATGTCAGTTCTCCGCCCAGCCATGCTCCGCCGCCTTGGCCTGTCGGCGGAAGCGGTGAAGGAGCGGTTCGGTATAGCCGTTCGGCTGCTCGACGCCCTGGAACACCAGCGCGCGGGCGGCCTGCATGGCCAGGCTGTCGGGGGTGAGCGGGCGGTAGAGCGGGTCGCCCGCGTTCTGGCGATCCACGACCGCCGCTTGCCGGGCGAAGGCGGCGTCGACCTCTTGCGGAGTGGCAACGCCATGGAGCAGCCAATTGGCGATGTGCTGCGAGGAGATGCGGAGCGTCGCGCGATCCTCCATCAGGCCGACATCGTGGATGTCGGGCACCTTGGAGCAGCCGACGCCCTGGTCGATCCAGCGAACCACATAGCCAAGGATACCCTGGGCATTGTTGTCCAGCTCCTCGCGGACCTCCTCGGGCGTCCAGTTGCGGCCCGTCGCGACCGGCACGGTGAGCAGGTCGGCGAGCGGCGCGACCGGTTCGGCGCGGCGCTCCTGCTGCCGGGCGAAGACGTCGACCTGGTGATAGTGGGTCGCATGCAACGTCGCGGCGGTGGGCGAAGGCACCCAGGCGGTCGTTGCACCGGTCATCGGGTGGCCGATCTTCTGGGCGAGCATGTCGGCCATCATGTCGGGCGCGGCCCACATGCCCTTGCCGATCTGCGCCCGGCCGGACAGGCCGCAGGCAAGGCCGATCTGGACGTTGCGGTTCTCGTACGCCTGGATCCAGGCGCTGGTCTTCATCTCGGCCTTGCGGATCATCGGCCCGGCCCGCATCGCGGTGTGCATCTCGTCGCCGGTGCGGTCGAGGAAGCCGGTGTTGACGAAGACGATGCGGTCCTTCACCGCGTGGATACAGGCGGCGAGGTTGGCGCTGGTCCGCCGCTCCTCGTCCATCACGCCGACCTTGATCGTGTGGCGGGTCAGGCCGAGCAGGTCCTCCACGTCGTCGAACAGACGGTTGGTGAAGGCGCACTCGTGAGGGCCGTGCATCTTGGGCTTGACGATATAGATCGAGCCGGTGCGGCTGTTGCGGTGCTGGCCCAACCCCCGCAGGTCGTGCAGCCCGCAAAGTGAGGTGACGATCGCGTCGAGGATGCCCTCGGGCGCCTCGCCGCCGTCGGGCAGGCGGACGGCGGGCGTGGTCATCAGATGGCCGACGTTGCGGACGAAGAGCAAGGCGCGGCCGGGCAGGACCAGTTGGCCGCCATCGGGCGTGGAGTAGCGGCGGTCCTCGTTCAGCCTCCGGGTCAGCGTGCGGCCGCCCTTCTCGAAGGTGTCGCTGAGGTCGCCCCGCATGACGCCGAGCCAGTTGGTGTAGGCGGCCACCTTGTCGTCCGCGTCGACCGCGGCGACCGAGTCCTCCAGGTCGACGATCGTGGTGATCGCGGACTCGAGCACCACGTCGGCGATGCCGGCGGGATCGCCGCGGCCGATCGGGTGGGCGCGGTCCACCACCACCTCGATGTGCAAGCCGTTGTGGCGGAAGAGGAGGTTCTTGCCGGCGCGGCCGACCAGCTGCGGGTGCCCACCGCCGTCGAGCGCGTCCGCCCAGCCGGGAACAACCTCGTCCAGGAACGCTCTCGCCCAGGCGATCACCTTTGCGCCGCGGTCCTTGTCGTAAGCGCCGCCCGGGTTAGGCGACCCCAGCGCGTCGGTGCCGTAGAGCGCGTCGTAGAGGCTGCCCCAGCGCGCATTGGCTGCGTTTAGGAGAAAGCGGGCGTTGAGGACGGGAACGACGAGCTGTGGGCCGGCGGTCTGGCCGATTTCCGGGTCGACAGTCTCGGTGCCGACCTGGAACGGCGCGGGCTCGGGAACGAGATAGCCGATTTCCCTCAGGAAGGCCCCGTCCACCGGCTGGCCCGCCTGGTAGCGGGCATCGATGGCGGCTTGCAGCTCGTCGCGGCGCGCCAGCAGGGTCCGGTTCTCCGGGGCGAAGCGGGCGAAGATCGCGGCCGCCCCCTGCCAGAATTTGTCGGGATCGATGCCGGTGCCGGGGAGCGCATGCTCGTCGACGAAGCGCGCCAGCGGCTCGGCAACGAGGAGGCCTGCTTTGTCGATCATGCTCGCTCCCTGGTTTCTCGCGTCGCGATGGCGGAAGGGGGGACAAGTGACAAGTGGAGGAAGTGGAGGCGCTGGCGCGGCGAAAGGTGCGAAAGGTGCCGCAAGTGGCGCAGATCGGAGCCGTCGCGTTCAGGTAAAACGGCTTCTATCTGGGCGAGATCGACGATCCAAAGAGCAACCCGAGCGCTGGCACAGATCGAGACCTGTAGGACAGCATTTTCAGGACGTCGCTGCGGCCTCCAATTTGCGCAACAGCGCGTCGAGCGTCGCCACCTCCGCGGACGTGAAGCTTGCCAGCAGCTCCCGCTCCAGCTTCAGCGCCTCGGGCGCGACGCGGGCGTAGAGGGCGCGTCCGGCCCCGGTGAGATCGAGCAGATGTGAGCGACGATCGCCAGCGTTCGGCATACGGGCGAGCAGCCGGCGGGCGACCAAGGCCGTCGCCGCACGGCTGACCGTCACCTTGTCCATGCGCGTGCGCTCGCCCAGCGCCACCGGCGCGATCGGGCCGGCCTCCGCCAGCACGGCGACCAGCCGCCACTCCGGCACGGACAGGCCGAACAGCGCCTGATAGGCGGACGCGATCCGGTCGCTCACCAGGTTGGAGGTGACGGACAGCCGATAGGGCAGGAAGCGGTCGAGGCGGAGCCGGTCGGCCATGGGCTCGCGAGGTTAGGCTTTGACTCGGCCAGTGCAAGGGAGTAGTTTCATTTGATACTATCTGGAGTGGCACCATGGCGCTGGACGATCCGCAGACGACCACCAAGGATCTTGGCGACAACCCTCTCGGCCTGAACGGCTTCGAGTTCGTGGAATTCACCTCGCCCGACCCGCAGGCGATGGCGCGACAGTTCGAGCAGATGGGCTTCGTCGCCAGCCACCGGCACCCGCGCAAGAACATCACCCGCTACAAGCAGGGCCGGATCAACCTGATGCTTAACGAGGACCCGGACGGCCGCGTCGCGCGGTTCCGGGCCGAGCATGGCCCCTCGGCGAGCGCGATGGCGTTCCGCGTCGCCGACCCGGCAAAGGCCTTCGAATGGGCGCTCGCCCACGGCGCGGAGCGGACCGAGGAGGACGACACCGCGATCATCGGCATCGGCGGCTCCTATCTCTACTTCATCCAGGACGGCGCGGACCTGTACGCCGACTGGGAGCCGGTGCCCGGCTGGGAGCAGGCGGAGGCGGAGAACAGCGTCGGGCTCGATCTGCTCGATCACCTGACCCACAATGTCCGGCGCGGCCAGATGCGGGTGTGGAGCGAATTCTACCGCACGCTGTTCGGGTTCGAGGAACAGAAGTATTTCGACATCAAGGGCAAGGCGACCGGCCTGTTCAGCCAGGCGATGATCGCGCCCGACAAGGCGATCCGCATTCCGCTGAACGAGAGCCAGGACGAGAAGTCGCAGATCGAGGAGTTCATCCGCGAATATAAGGGCGAGGGCATCCAGCACCTCGCGCTGACCACGCCCGACATCTACGACACGGTGGAGCGGCTGCGCGCGCGCGGCGTCAAGCTGCAGGACACGATCGAGACCTATTACGAGCTCGTCGACAAGCGCGTGCCCGGCCACGGCGAAGACCTGGAGCGGCTCAAGGCAAACCGCATCCTGATCGACGGGTCGGTCGAGAATGGCGAAGGCATCCTGCTCCAGATCTTCACGGAGAACATGTTCGGGCCGATCTTCTTCGAGATCATCCAGCGGAAGGGCAACGAGGGCTTCGGCAACGGGAACTTCCAGGCGCTGTTCGAGAGCATTGAGCTGGACCAGATCCGACGCGGCGTGATCCAGGTCGACGCCTGATCTCGTCATGCCGGGCTCGTCCCGGCATCCACCGTGGTCCAATCACCACGGCCGGTTGGACCAGACCGACCGTGGATGCCGGCACAAGGCCGGCATGACGGAGTTCTCGCAATGACCGCACATCGCCCCATCACCGCCGCAGCCGACGCGGCCGGCTACATCCCCGGCTTCGGCAACCATGTCGCGACCGAGGCCGTGCCCGGCGCGCTGCCGGTCGGCAGGAACTCGCCGCAGCGGCCGCCCTTCGGGCTTTATGCCGAGCAGCTTTCGGGGACGGCCTTCACCGCGCCGCGTCACGAGAACCGGCGCTCCTGGCTGTATCGGATGCGGCCGACCGCCGAGCATCCCGCGTTCAAGCCCTATGCCGGCGCGCCGCGCTTCACGGCCGGGGACAGGGAAGGACCGCTTGCGCCGAACCGGCTGCGCTGGGACCCGCTGCCGCACGCCGAGGCCGGCGTCGACCTGATCGACGGCATCACGACCATGCTGACCAACCGGCCGCCCGCCGAGCTGACCGGGGTGGCCGTGCACGTCTATGCCGCGTCGAAGGACATGGACGCGCGCGTCTTCCAGAATGCGGACGGCGAGATGCTGTTCGTGCCCGAGGCGGGGCGGCTGGAGCTGTTGACCGAGCTCGGCCGGATCGAGGTCGCGCCGGGCCAGGTCGCGTTGGTGCCCCGCGGGGTGCGGTTCCGCGCCGTGCTGCCCGACGGCCAGGCCCGAGGTTACATCGCGGAGAACCATGGTGCCTCGTTCCGGCTGCCCGACCTGGGGCCGATCGGCGCCAACGGGCTCGCCAACCCGCGCGACTTCGAGACGCCGGTCGCCTGGTTCGAGGACCGGGACGAAGCCTTCGAGGTCGTGCAGAAGTTCGATGGACGGCTGTGGACCACCACGCTCGACCACTCGCCGCTCGACGTGGTCGCCTGGCACGGCAACCTGGCGCCGTGGCGTTACGACCTGTCGCGCTTCAACACGATCAACACGGTCAGCTTCGACCATCCCGACCCATCGATCTTCACCGTGCTGACCAGCCCGTCGGAGACGCCGGGCCGCGCCAACGCCGACTTTGTGATCTTCCCCCCGCGCTGGATGGTGGCGGAGGGCACGTTCCGGCCGCCCTGGTTCCACCGCAACGTCATGTCGGAGGCGATGGGGCTGATCCACGGCGCGTACGACGCGAAGGCCGAAGGCTTCCAGCCGGGCGGGCTGTCGCTGCACAATCTGATGGCCGGACATGGCCCTGACCTGGCGAGCTGGCGGGGCGCGAGCGAGGCGGAGCTGAAGCCGCACAAGATCGAGGGCACCATGGCGTTCATGGTCGAAAGCTGCTGGCCATACCGCCCGACCGCCTATGCCCAGACCCATTGTCAGCTCGATTATGACGAGGTCTGGGCCGATTTCCCCAAGGCGCGGCTGCCGGAATGATCCTGCACGGCTATTGGCGGTCGAGCGCGACCTATCGCGTACGGATCGCGCTTTCGCTGAAGGGGCTCGCGTTTGATCAGGTCGGCCACGACCTGCGTACCGGCGCGCAGAAGCTGCCGGCCTATCTTGCGCTCAACCCGCAAGGGTTCGTGCCCGCGCTGGAGCTGGACGGCGACGTCTACGCGCAGAGCGGGGCGATCATCGAGCTGCTGGACGAGCTCCACCCCGAACCGCCGTTGCTGCCCACGACGCCGGAGCGCCGAGCCAAGGCTCGGGCGATGGCGGCGGCGATCGCGTGCGACATCCACCCGCTCAACAACCTGCGCGTGCTGAACGCCATCCGCGATCTCGGCGCGGACCAGGAGCAGGTTCAGGGCTGGATCGCCCGCTGGATCGGCGAGGGCTTTGCGGCGCTGGAGCCGCAGATCGTCGGACCCTACGCGTTCGGCGACACGCCGGGCCTGGTGGACTGTTTCCTGGTTCCTCAGGTCTATAACGCTGAGCGGTTCGGGGTCGACCTGTCGCCCTATCCGCGCCTCCTCGCCGCGGCCGGCCAAGCCCGCGCGCACCCGGCGTTCGCGGCGGCGCACCCGGACCGGCAGCCGGATGCCGGCTGACGCTCGGGTCCAGACCACGCCCGCGGGCGTACGGCTCGCCGCGCTCGATCAGATCGCGGACGGCGCGGCGCGGAATTTCGTGCTGCAGATGCGCGCCGGGCGGTTCCATGGCTTCGTGGTGCGCCGGGGCGAGGCGGTGCACGGCTATGTGGATCGCTGCCCGCACGCGGGGATGCCGCTGGCGCAGGCGCTGGACCAGTATTTGACGGCCGACGGCGGGCTGATCGAGTGCAGCTGGCACGGCGCGCTGTTCGCGATTCCGGACGGGCGCTGCGTCGGGGGGCCGTGCGCGGGGCAGCGGCTGACGCCCTGGCCGGTCGCGGTGGTCGACGGCACGATCGTCACCGCCTAAGGCCCCGCCCCATGCTGCTCGCTATTCTTCTTCTTCAGGCCACGCCGGCGCCGGACAAGCCCGCCTGCCCCGCCACGCCGGCGGCGCTGCCCGCCGAATATGCCGGCTGGGCGGCTGGAGGCGCGTTGACGGCGGCGGCGGAGCCCGCGGCGGTCGGCGACGCGATCCTGACGGTCGACCGGGGCGCGCGGGCGGCGCTGAAGCCCGCGGGTGCGCTCAAGCTGCCTGTCACGCCGCAGCGGAGCGGCGCCCATGGCGGACTGTTCGCCTTCGAGATCGGAGCGGCGGGCCGCTACCGTGTCGCGCTCGGGGCCGGCCATTGGGTGGAGGTGGTCGCCAACGGCGCGGCGATCCCGTCCGCGGCCCACGGTCACGGCCCGGACTGCACGCCGGTGCGCAAGTTCGTGGACTGGGACCTGAAGCCGGGCCGCTACCTGCTCCAGGTCACGGGCGATCCGGCCGCCGTCCAGCTGCTGCTCGCGAAGCTGGGCTAGGGTATGTACTCATCTCCGGCAGGGTCATGACGGAGATGAGTACATGCCCTAGGCCGCTTTCGCCGTCGTCGCCTGCCGGGCGTGCTCGGCGATCAGGTCGGTGATCCGTCCGATCAGCGCCGATGGCAGGTCGTGGCCCATGCCTTCGATCTCGACCAGCCGCGCGCCCGGAATGCTGGCGGCGGTGTCGCGGCCGCCCTCGACCGGGACCAGCGGATCGTCCGTGCCGTGGATCACCAGCGTCGGAGCCTTGATCCCCGTCAGCCGCGGACGGCGATCGCCGTTCGCCATGATGGCGGCGAGTTGGCGCTGGAAGCCGGCGGGATAGTGCATCCGCTCCGCATCCGAGCGGATGCGCTCGGCGAGAACCGCCTCGTCGGTCGGATAGCCGGGGCTGCCGATCACCTGCGCCGCCTTGACGCCATGCGCCACCAGCGTCGCCATGTCCGTGCCCTGCGGCCGGCTCGTCAGCACCGCATTCGCCTCGGCGGTCGGACGCGGCAGGGCCGGGTTGCCGGTCGTGGACATGATGGAGGTCAGCGTCAGCACGCGCTCCGGATGGCCGGCGGCGACGAGCTGCGCGATCATGCCGCCCATCGAGACGCCGACCACGTGCGCGCGGGCCACCCCGGCCGCGTCGAGCACCGCGACCGCGTCGCCCGCCATCTCCTCCAGCGTGTACGGCGTCGCGGGCGTCCGGCCCATCATCATCGCCGCGCCGATCGCGGTGAGGCTCGGGAGGCCGTGCCCCTCGAACTTGGTCGACAGCCCGACGTCGCGATTGTCGAAGCGGATCGGGCGCAGGCCGTGCGCCACCAGCGCACCCATGAACTCGTCGGTCCAGCGGGTCATCTGCCCGCCCAGCCCCATGATCAGCAGCACGGCGGGCGCGCCGGGGTCGCCGCGCTCGTCCCACTCGATCTCCACGCTCCCGTTGCTCGCCTTGGGCATCCGCGTCCCTTTCGTCGGTCCGCGCGCGAGTGTGCCGGGCGGGGGCTCGGGGCGCAACCGCATGAACCGACACGGATTCCGCTTAACCGAAGTTGGTTTCGCAGCTGAATCGATTTTCTCGAAGGATATTAAGGGCAAGCGGCGCGTTGGGCTGCAGATGTCCCTTAACCGGAGTTGAATGTGCCGCCCTCGCCTAGCGCCCGCACCGCCCCGCTTCTCTGCTTCTCGCACCTCCGTTGGGACTTCGTCACCCAGCGACCCCAGCATCTGATGCGGCGCTTTGCGCAGGACCGACGGCTGTTCTTCTGGGAGGAGCCGCTCCCGTCCGACCGCGGCGAGGCCTATCTCGAATACCAGCCCTATCCCGCCGACAACGTCGTCGCGCTGCGCCCGCGCCTGCCGGGCGGCCTGGACCGTGACGCCGAGGAAAAGGCGCTGAAGGCGCTGCTCGACAAGTTCGTATCCGACGCGCTGCCGACCGCGCCCGTCGCCTGGTTCTATACGCCGATGATGTTCGGCTGGGCGCGCCACCTTCAGACCGCCGCGGTCGTGTACGACTGCATGGACGAGCTCTCCGCCTTCGCCTTCGCCGACCCGCTGCTGGTGCAGCGCGAGGCGGCGCTGCTGGAGACGGCCGACGTCGTCTTCACCGGCGGACGCAGCCTGTACGAGGCGAAGCGCCGGCGGCACGACAACGCGCATCCCTTCCCTTCGTCGATCGACGCGGCGCACTTCGCGGTGGCGCGCGAGGGCGACCGCAGTCCTGCCGACCAGCAGGGCCTGCCGCGGCCGCGCCTCGGCTATTACGGCGTGATCGACGAGCGGCTGAACCTCGAGCTGATCGACGCGCTTGCGGCCGCGCGGCCCGACTGGTCGATCGTGATGGTCGGCCCGGTGGTGAAGATCGACCCCGCGTCGCTGCCCAAGCGCGACAATCTCCACTGGATCGGCGGGCGCGACTATGCGGAGCTGCCCGCCTACCTCAGCGGCTGGGACGTCGCGCTGATGCCGTTCGCCATCAACGAGGCGACGCGCTTCATCAGCCCGACCAAGACGCCCGAATATCTGGCCGGCGGCCGCCCGGTCGTGTCGACGCCCATCGCCGACGTCGTGTCCGACTATGGCGCGCTGCAGGCGGTGCGGATCGCGGGCACGGCGGAAGAGTTCATCGCCGCGTGCGACGACCAGTTGTCGCTGCGCCCGCAAGGCGACTGGCTGAAGCAGGCCGACGCGCAGCTCGCCAACACGAGCTGGGACAAGACGCAAGGCGCGATGGACAAGCTGATCCAGAGCGCCATCGCGCAGCGCCGGGCGGCGAAGACGCCCGCCCTCCGCCTGGCGGACCGCGCGCCCGACTACGACGTGCTGGTGGTCGGCGCGGGCTTCGCCGGCTCCGTGCTGGCCGAACGGCTCGCGTCCGACGGGCGGCGCGTGCTGCTGATCGACCGGCGCGAGCATGTCGCCGGCAACGCCTATGACGAGCAGGACGCCGCCGGCATCCTGATCCACCGCTATGGCCCGCACATCTTCCACACCAACAGCGAAGAGGTGTGGAACTACCTGTCACGGTTCACCAAGTGGCGGCCCTACGAGCATCGCGTGCTCGCGTCGGTGCGCGGCAAGCTGCTGCCCGTGCCGATCAACCGCACCACACTGAACGGCATGTACGGCATCGATCTCAAGTCCGACGAGGAGGCGGCGGCCTTCCTGGCGGCGCGGGCCGAGCCGGTGGCTGAGATCCGGACGTCGGAGGACGTGGTCGTCTCGGCGGTCGGGCGCGAGCTCTACGAGACCTTCTTCCGCGGCTATACGCGCAAGCAGTGGGGCCTCGATCCGTCGGAGCTCGACAAGTCGGTCACCGCGCGCGTGCCGACCCGGACCAATACCGACGACCGCTATTTCCTCGACAAGTTCCAGGCGATGCCGCGCGACGGCTATACCCGGATGTTCGAGAACATGCTCGACCACCCGCTGATCGACATCGAGCTCGGCGTCGAGTGGAAGGACGTGGCGAAGCGCGTGACGGTCGGCCACACCATCTTCACCGGGCCGGTGGACGAGTATTTCGACCACCGCTTCGGGGCGCTCCCCTATCGCTGCCTGACCTTCCGGCACGAGACGCACGACGTGGAGCAGTTCCAGGCGGCGTCGGTGGTCAACTATCCGATGGAGGACGTCCCCTTCACCCGAATTACCGAGTACAAGCAGCTGACGGGGCAACGCCACGCCAAGACCTCGATCAGCTACGAGTTCTCGGCCGCGACCGGCGACCCCTATTATCCGGTGCCGCGCGCGGAGAACCAGGCGCTCTACAAGCGGTACGAGGCGCTGGCCGACGCGGAGCCGAACGTCACCTTCGTGGGCCGGCTGGCGACGTACAAATACTACAACATGGACCAGGTGGTAGGCCAAGCGCTCGCGACCTATCGCCGCCTCGCGCCCAAGCTGCCCGTGCGAGAGGGGCAGAAGGTCGCGAGTTCGGACTTGGCGTAAGTAACGGCCCCTCTCCCGGCGGGAGAGGGGCAAGCCCGCGGAACGCGGGCGCGGGGTGAGGGCGAGCGGAACCTGCCCGCCGGTCATCCTCACCCTTCCGCCGCTGCGCGGCTCCCTCCCTCTCCCACGGGAGAGGGAGATTACATCCGCACCGCTCCCGCTTCCCGCACCGCCGCGATCGTCGGCCAGCCGTTGACCGCCATCAACAGGTCGGCCTCGGCGAGGATGCACTTCAGCACGTGCGCGCACCCAGCGTCGCCGTCGAGCGCCAGACCGTAGGCATAGGGCCGACCGACGCCGACCGCGCGCGCGCCCAGCGCCAGCGCCTTCACCACGTCGGTCCCCGAGCGCACGCCGGAGTCGAACAGGACCGGCACGTCGCCAGCCCCCTCGACCACGCCCGGCAGGCAGTCGATCGCGGCGATGCCGCCGTTCGCCTGCCTGCCGCCATGGTTGGAACAATAGATCGCGTCCGCGCCCAGGTCCGCCGCGCGCCGGGCGTCGTCACGGTGGCAGATGCCCTTCAAGACGATCGGCAGCTTGGTGACCGATTTGAACCAGGCGATATCGTCCCAGATGATCGGCCGCGCGAAGTTCGCGCCCCAGGTCATGATCGCGGCCGCGCGGTCCTCCTCCGGCGGCTTCGCGAGCAGCTTCCGGAAGGCGGGGTCGACGAAATAGTTCTGGAGAACGTGGCCGCGCAGCTGCGGGAAGTTCGCGACGTTGAGGTCGCGCGGGCGCCAGCCGGTGACCCAGGTGTCGAGCGTCACCACCAGCGCCTTGTACCCCGCCGCCTCCGCGCGCCCGATCAGGCTCTCGGCGGTCGCCTTGTCGCGTGGCGTATAGAGCTGGAAAAAGGCGGGCGTGTCGCCGCACCGCGCGATCACGTCCTCGAGCGGGTCGTTCGACAGGGTGGACGCGCACAAGGGCACGCCCGTCATGGCGGAGGCCCGCGCGGCGGCGAGGTCGCCGTGTCCGTCCTGCGTGCAGATACCGGTCACCCCGATCGGGGCCATGAAGACGGGGCTCGGCAGCGTGAGCCCGAACAGCTCGACCGACAGGTCGCGCTGGCGCGTATCCACCATCATGCGCGGCGTCATGCCCCAGTGGCGGAAGGCGCGGGCGTTCTCGTCCTGCGTCCATTCGTCGCCGCAGCCGCCCTGGACATAGGTGAGCACCTGCGGCGGCATCGCGGCGGTGGCGCGCTGGACTAAGGTGGCGAAGTCGACCGGCAGGCGCGGGACGACGCCCTGCAGACCGGCGCCGTAGATCTGGTTCTGGTAATCGCCGTAGTGCGGCATCGGCCACGCTCTCCCATTCAACGCCCGTAGGCCAAACGGCCTAAGCCCAACGGGTCTGGTTCTGAGCAGTTCGATAGAGTTAGCAAGCCGCTAATGGCCTCGTCGCCGCTCCAAGGTGGAACGCACATGCTTCAACATCGATCTATGCCTTCCGCGGCCGCGTTGTTCGGGCTCTGCTGTCTCGCAACGCCCGCAGATGCGGGACATTGCGTCAGGGCGACCGCCCAAGTGGTCGATACCGCGTCGGTCGACAATTATGGCGCAACGACAGTGGCTGCAAAACTCAGCGGAGCGACGGGCAGCGCTCAATCTTCGACCGATCTTGCAACAGGCGAAATGAAGGTTTTTGCCACTACGTCCGGAGGCTTGCTCAGCGATCCGCTTCGGCTAGCCACTGCCGGAGCAGTGTCTGCGTTCGATGACGAGATTCGCTTCAATATTTCAGGCGCAGATGACACAACCCGCACAGTCATTCAAATTAGCGCAATATTCCACTCGGTGCGCGACGCTGACTTAGCTGGAAGCTATACGACAAACTCAAGTTACTCCGTTAATGGAATTGGCGTTCTTGGCTTTAACGTCTCAAAGGCCGGTGGATCTTTTTTAGAGGATGTATATATCCATCGCAACGGCGTCACCACACGGCATAACGAATCTGCAGAATATCTAAGCGCGAGTTCCACATTCGAGGTCGTCGGTGCCAACCCAGTAATCATGCTCGCTGGAACAACGGGTGCCTTCGTGGGCCGCAATGCGACCGTGAATGCGCTTAACACAGCCCGCGTGAGGTTCGACTTGCCAGCGGGCGTGACCTTCACCTCGTCGTCCGGGATCTTTCTGAGCGCCGCGAACCCCCTGCCCGAGCCGGCCACGTGGGCGATGCTGATTGGCGGCTTTGGGCTGATCGGAGGTGCGATGCGCTCCGCTCGTCGCGAGCCGGCTTTGGAGCTTGCCGCGTAAGCGTAACGGCATGTGCCTGAGCCGGCCGAGACGGCATCGGCGACCGCTTCTCCCTGACCGAAAAGCGCCACAAAGGCGTGACATGAGCCGGCGATGTTCGCGTTCCTCGCCGCCTTGGCCGCGCTCGGCCAGACCCCCGTGCCCAGCCCGACCCCCGCCATCCTCGCCGACGGCTGCACCGGGCCGATGTCGGCGACGAAACTCAACATCACCATCAGCAATGTCAGGAGCGCGCGCGGGCTGATCGCGGTGTCGCTCTATGCCGACAACCCGCGCAAATTCCTGGCGAAGCGCGGGTCGCTCTATGTCGGGCGGGTGCCCGCGCAGGCTGGAGTGACGCGGATGTGCATCCACCTGCCCGCGCCCGGCATCTACGGACTAGCCGTGTATCACGACGAGGACGCCGACCGGAGTTTCAAGCGGAACGGCATCGGCCTGCCGGCCGAAGGCTATGGCTTCTCGAACAACGCGCCGACCATCTTCGGCCTGCCAAGCTTTAGCCGTGTCCGCTTCTCCGCGCCGCGATCGGGCGTGGAGACGGCGATCCGGCTCAAATACCCCTGAGCGTCTGCAGCTCGGCCTGGCGCAGCACGCCCGGCATCGCGCAGACCACGGCGGCGAGCCAGGTCGAAACGAAGCCGAGCAGCAGCCACGATACCGTCCAGCCATAGCCGAGCACGATCACCATCGCGAACGCAAACGCGAAGAAGTCGCGGCTGGTCGCGGCCACCAGCGCCTCCGTCACCCAATATTGCCAACCATCGGGAAAGCGCTCGCGGTAATAGGGCTTGAGCACGTCGAGGCTGCCATGCGCGCCGCGGCGCTTGGCCAGCCACGTCACGATCCCGAGCCCCAGCAGGGCCAGCATCACCGCCATGCCGCCGACCGCCGCCTGCAATCCGCCATAGAGCCGGGTGAGGGCGACGGCGGTGCAGACGAAGAAGCCGATATTGGTTAACAGGTCGACGCGGGTGTCGAGCACCGCGCCTTCGGGGCTGGAGCGGTAGGACACCCGCGCCAACTCGCCATCGACGCCGTCCAGGACGCTGGCGACGTGGAACAGGATGCCACCCGCCACGAGGCCAGTCGCAGTGCCGCTGAGCAGGCTCAGCGCCATCACCAGCGCCACCGTCCCGACCACGCCCGTGACATGGGACGGGCGCACAAAAGGCGCGTAACGGAGCAGCATCGCCGTGATCCGCTGCGAAACCGGGCGGTTGAGCCAGCGTGACACCACGCCGTCCGACGGCTTGGCGGTGGCAACGACGAGGCGGCGGATCGCCATGCGCTCGTCGGCCAAGTCGATCACGGCGGCATGGTCCACGGGCGCTCCCCGCACGGCCGCGCGCAGGGCGGCGGGGTCGGGCAGGTACCGCGCGTCGAGCACGGTCGCGCCGGGCTCGACCGTCGTGACGATCGCAGGCTCGAGCCCCACGCGGGCGAAGTCGTCGCGCGTCACTGCCGGCCAACGGGACAGGCCGGGCGCAAAGATGGCGAGCGCCTGCCCGGCCTCGCGCGCCCGCGCCGCCCAGCGCGCCGCGAGCGAGAGCCCGCCCAGCCGCCGATTAGCCGTCGCCGCGTCGGGGAAGCGCGCCACCAGCAAGGGCGCGGTCCGGCGTCGGGGAGCGGCGGCGTCCATCGCGGGCGCTCTTGCCGCATCGCCGCCGCCACCGCCAGCATCTGATGAGAACAGGTCGAGCAGAAAGGATTCCATCGGCTTAGTCGGCCAGCTCGATCCATACGGGGGCATGGTCGCTGGTCTTGATCCAGCCCCGCACCTCGCGATCGACTTCGGCTTTTTCAAGGCGGGGGGCCACGGCGGCGCTGAGCAGCAGGTGGTCGATCCTGAGTCCCGCGTCGCGCTCGAAGGCGTTCCGGAAATAGTCCCAGAAGGTATAGACGCGCATATCCGGGTGCAGCGTCCTGAGCGCGTCGGTCCAGCCCTGGGCGAGGAGGCGGGCGTAAAGCGCGCGGACCTCTGGCGCGAAGAGCGCGTCGTCGTGCCAGCGTTCCGGTTTGTACACGTCGAGGTCGGTCGGCATCACGTTATAGTCGCCGGCCAGCACCACCGGCGCGCCGCTCGCCCAGAGCTCGGCGGCATGGGCGATCAGGGCCTCGAACCAGGCGAGCTTGTAATCGAACTTGGGCCCGGGCCGGGGATTGCCGTTGGGCAGGTACAGCGCCCCGATCAGCACCCCGGCGACCGCGGCCTCCAGGTAGCGGCTTTGCGAGGGATCGGGGTCGTCGGGCAGCCCGCGCCGGGTCTCCACCGGCGGCCCGAGCCGCGACAGGATGGCGACGCCGTTCCAGCTCTTCTGCCCGTGCCAGATCGCGTCGTAGCCGGCGTCGCGGATCGCGGCCTCCGGGAACTTCTCGGGCGCAGCTTTCAGCTCCTGCAGGCAGACCACGTCTGGCCGGCGTTCGGCGAGCCAGCGCAGCAGCACCGGCAGGCGGCCGTTCACGCCGTTGACGTTGTAGGTCGCGATCCGCACGCCGCGTCAACGCGCGCGTGGCGATCAGGGGTCCGGGAAACGGCGGCTGAGGAACGGCGAGCCGGCGAGGCCGAAGCGCCAGGGTTCGTCGGCCCCTTTGGTGATGCCGATGCGCTTGCCCGTCGCCAGCATCGCCGCCGCCGCGCGGGGGAGGAGCGCGAAGGGTGGCAGGTCGAGCGGCAGGCCATCTTGGGCGCCGGAGACGCCGAGCGCCTGGGCCAGCTTGCCGGGGCCGGAGCAGAGCCGGCGCGGGTCGGTCACGCCGCGCCGTTCGCGCATCCGGTCGAGGCCCTGCGTCGGCTCGAGCGCGCGCAGCAGCACCGCCGCGCCCGCTTCCGCGCCGCCGACCACGTTCAGGCACCAGTGGATGCCGTAAATGCGATACACATAGGCCCGGCCCGGCGGCCCCCACATCTTGCCATTGCGTGTCGTTTCGCCCGCGAAGCTGTGCGAGGCAGGGTCGCCGGCGTGATACGCCTCTGTCTCCACGATCACCCCGCCGACGCCGTCGTGCAGCAAGGTGCAGCCGATCAGCGCCCGGGCGAGGTTGAGGACGGGTTGGGCATAGATGTCGGGGGGCACTTCCGACCCTTATCGTTCATGCTGAACTTGTCGAAGCACCGTTCTTGCTGAGCGCAAAGGGGGAAGAGCGGCCCTTAGACAAGCTCAGCGCGAACGGTACAGTTGACCGCTTCACCACACGGGGCGACGTTGACCTGGAATGAATCGCGTCCTCCCGCTCCTGCTCCTCGGCGCTGCGCCTGTTCCCGCAGCGGATCTCATCCTCCGCAGCGGCACCGTCTACCCCGGCGATGCCGCGCCGTTCCGGGGCGATGTCGCGATCCGGGGCGACCGGGTCGTGGGGGTGGGCCCGAAGCTCGCCGTGACCGCGCGGCGCGTGATCGACGCGCGCGGGATGCTGGTGACCCCGGGTTTCATCGACCCGCATACGCATATGGGGGACGACCTGACCTCGCCCGATGCGGCGACGCGGCTGATCCCCGCCTTTCTGCTCCAAGGCGTGACGACCGCCTTCATCGGGAACGACGGCGGCGGCGCGGTGGAGGTCGGCCAGGTGCTCGCGAGCGCGGCGACGCGGCCGGTCGGCATCAACTATGCCGCCTATGTCGGGTTCGGGGAGGTGCGCCGGCAGGTGGTCGGCGCGGCGGACCGCGCGCCCACCCCGGCCGAACTCGCCGCGATGCGGGCGTTGGTCGCGAAGGCGATGTGCGAGGGCGCACTGGGGCTCTCGACCGGATTGTTCTACGCGCCGCAAAGCTATGCCCGCACGGACGAGGTGGTGGCGCTCGCGCACGAGGCGGCGGCGCGGGGCGGCATCTACGACAGCCATCTGCGCGACGAGTCGAGCTACAGCATCGGCCTGCTCGGCGCGGTCGACGAGGCGCTCCGGATCGGCCGCGAGGCCGGGATCCCCGTCCAGATCAGCCACATCAAGGCGCTGGGCGTCGATGTGGAAGGCAAGGCGCCCGAGGTGATCGCGCGGGTCGACGCGGCACGCGCGCGCGGGCAGCGCGTCACTGCCGACCAATACCCCTGGAGTGCGAGCGGGACGACGCTGGTCGCCAGCCTAGTGCCGGGCTGGGCGCAGGACGGCGGCCGCGCGGCGATGCTGCGGCGCTTCGATGACGCGGCGCTCGCCGCGCGGCTCCGCTCCGCCATGGCGGAGAACCTGCGCCGGCGCGGCGGGGCAGCGCAGCTTCTCATCACCGAGGGGCCGGACAGCGGGCGGACGCTGGCGCAGCTGGCGGGCGCGGGCGATCCGCTCGACGCGGCGCTCGCCGCCATCCGGCGCGGCGACCCGGCGGTCGCGTCTTTCAACCAGAGCGAGCGCGACATCCGCGCGTTCATGGCGCGGCCCTGGGTGATGACCGGCTCCGACGCTTCGGGCGGCCATCCGCGCGTCTGGGGCAGCTTCGCGCGGAAATGGGCGGAGTATGTGCGCAGGGGCGGGGTGCTGACCCCACGCCAGTTCGTCGAGCGCAGCGCCACGCTGGCGGCCGACACCTTCGGCCTGGCCGGCCGCGGGCGGCTCCGCGTCGGTGCTTACGCTGACGTCGTGGTGCTCAACCCTGCGCGTTACGCAGCGCGGGCGACCTACGCCCAAGCGACGCTGCCGGCGAGCGGAGTTCGGACGGTGCTGGTGAACGGCGTGGTCGCGGTGGACGGGGGCCGCCTGACCGGCGCGGCGGCGGGCCGCGCGCTGCCGCATACGCCCACGCCCGGCACTTGCCCGGCATGAGGCGGTTGCTCCCCCTCGTCCTGCTCGCCGCAGCGCCGGCCCAGGAACAGGAGCGGATCGCGGTCGCGCTCGCCGCCGCGCATCCGGGCGCGCGATTCGGGCTGGTGGTGGCGGATGCAGACGGGCGAGAGATCGTCGCGCTGCTGCCTGACCAACGCTTCGTACCGGCCTCTAACACGAAGCTGCTGACGACCGCGGCGCTGTTTGCGAGCGGGATCGACCTGGACGCGCTCGACACGGATGGCGGCGCGACGGTGCGGCTGGAGCCGCGCGCGGGCCGCGCGCCGGACGTGGTGCTGGTCGGGCATGGCGACCCACGCCTGTCGAGCGCGCCCGATTGCGTGCATGACTGTCTCGCGACGCTTGCGGACGCGGTCGCGGCGAGGACGCGTCGAGTGGGCGACGTGGTGGGCGACGATAGCTGGTTCCCCGACCAGCGCTGGAGCCCGGGGATGAGCTGGAACAACATGCCTTCGCCGTCCGGGACCGGCATCTCCGCGCTGACGCTGGACGGGAACGAGACGCTGGCGGACAGCGGCTACTATCGGCTGGACGACCGCACGCGACCGGGGGCGCGGAACGCGGTCGATTATGACCGGCAGCCGGGCGGCGACCTGCTGCGGCTGAGCGGCACGCGCGACCCCGCCGAGTTGCCGCCCAAGGTCGGTGTGGACGACCCGGCGCACTATGCCGCCTGGCGCCTGGCGGCGCTGCTGCGCGAGCGCGGCGTTCGGGTGACCGGGCGCGTCCTTGCGCGGCATCGCCCGCCCGGGCCGGAAGACGACCCCGCGACGCGCGGCGCGGCGCCGCCGCCGCGTCCGCCCGAGTCCGCGCCGCTGGCGCGGCTCGCCGGGCCGCCGCTGCGGGACACGGCGACGGTGACCGATGTCGTCAGCCAGAACGTCTATGCCGAGCTGCTGCTGCGCCGCGTCGGCCGGCTGAGCGGCACGGGGTCGATCGCGGACGGCCAGGCGGCGGTCGCGCGCATGCTGACGGCGGCGGGCGTGCCGCGCACGGCCTACGACTTCGCCGACGGGTCGGGCATGTCGAGCTACAACCGGGTGAGCCCGCGCGGCATGGTCACGTTCCTAAGCTGGGCCGCGCGCCAGCCCTGGGGCGAGGGCTGGCGGGGTACGCTAGCGACGCCGGGCCAGGGCACGCTGGGCCGCCGGTTCCGGGACACGCCGCTCGAAGGGCGGCTCTGGGCCAAGACGGGCACGCTCAACGCGACCAATGCGCTGGCCGGCTATCTGCAGGCGAAGAGCGGGCGCCGGCTGGCCTTCGCCTTCTATGCCAACGACGTGCCCGGCGACGCGAGCGCGACTGCGGCGATGGACCGGGCGCTGCTGGAGATCGCGGAGAACAATTAAGCCCGTGTGCTCCCGCGGAGGCGGGAGCCTAGAGCCGCAAGCACTGCCCTTGCCGACAAAGGCTCCCGCCGGCGTGGAAGCACGGATCAGTCGACCGCTGCGATCACCGCATCGCCCACCGACGGCCGCAGCGCGAAGATGCTCTGCGCCGCCTCCGAATGCCGGCTGGGGTGGACCCGGTTGGTCAGCAGCGTCCAGGCGAGTCCGCGGTTGAAGTCGATCCACAAGCCGGTGCCGGTGAAGCCGGTATGGCCGATCGTCGCGTCCGAGCAGGCACCGCCACCGGGCCAGCCGTCGAAGCGCCGCTCCCAGCCGCAGGTCCGGTTTCCGTTCTGCCGCTCGCGCATAGCGTGAAGCATCGCCGGGCTCGCGCCGCTGCCGTCGAGCAGCCCAAGCGCGAAGTCGAGGACGCCGTCGACCGTGCCGAACAGCCCGGCATGGCCGGCCGCGCCGCCCAGGGCCCAGGCGTTCTCGTCATGCACCTCGCCTTTCAGCACGCGCCCGCGCCATGGGCAGCGCTCGGTCGCCACCGCCGGTCCGGCCGGGGCGTAGGCCAGACCCGCGCCGAGCGGCCACTCCGACAAGGGCGCGCCGGTCAGACGCTCCACCGCGATGCCGAGCAGAATATAGTTGATGTCCGAATAAACCGGCGGACCGCTGCGCCAATCGCGCTGTAGCACGAAGGCGCGCAGGGTCGCCGGGTCGGCGCCATGAGTATAGATCGGCTCGACCGCGGGCAGATGCGTGCGATGCGCGAGGCAGTCGCGGAACGTCAGCCGTCGCTCGGGCGCACTCGCCACGTCATACTGGCGCAGGTCAGGGATCGCTTCGGTTAGCGGCCGGTCGAGGTCGAGGCCCCCCTCATCGGCCAGGCGCAGCACCATCGTCGTGGTGGCGATCACCTTGGTGACGGAGGCGAGGTCGAACCAGTGATCGCGGGTCAGCGGCTCGCGCTCGGGCTCCCGCGCGGCGTCTCCGGCGAGCGTCACCCAGCGGCGCCCGTCGGCGGCGACCACGCCCAGCGTCGCGCCGGGAACGCGCCCTGCCCCGACCGCCGCACGGGCGGGTGCGAACGCCGCCTCGATCATGGCTTCCTCGGCCGGGCGCGCGCGATCAGCGGCAGGAACAGGATGGCGGCAAGGCTGAGCGCGCCCGACGCGAGGAAGAACAGGTCGAACCCGGCATAGCCCGCGCCATCGAGCCGGCTCACCACCGACCCGCCCGCCCCCGCGATGAGGCGCGGCAGCAGGAAGGCGAAGCCCGACAGAAAGGCATATTGCGCGCCGGCGAAGCGGGGGTTCACGAGCATCGACAGGTAGACGACAAACACCGTGCCCGCGAGGCCGTTGCCGAACTGGTCGGCGGCGGTCGCGAGGTACAGGGCCGTGCGGCCCGGCGGCTCGGCGGCGAGCCAGACAAAGGCGAGGTTGCCGAGCGCCGCGAACAGCGCGCCGAGCCCCAGCGTCACGCCGGCCCGCCAGCGCGTCACCATCCAGCCGCCCAGCCCGACGCCGACCATGCTGGCGGCGAGCGCGACCACGCCGTCGGCCCAGCCGATCTCCGTCTTCGAATAGCCAAGGCCCAGGATCATCGGTTTGGACAAGTTGAGCGCCAGCACGTCGCCCATGCGATAGATCGACACGAACGCCATCAGCAGGATCGCGAACGCGCCGTAGCGCCAGAAGAAATCGGCATAGGGGCCCCAGACGGGCGAGGCGCGCAGGCGCGAATCCGGGGCGGCGCGGCGGATCGCGGGCAGCGCGGCGGCCATCACCATGAACGGCAGCATGGCGAGGCCGAGCACCCAGGGGGTCACGTTCGTGCGAGCGTCAATACCGAGCCATGTGGCGGCCGACAGCAGCAGATAGCCGATCTGGGCCGCCACGACCGCGACGACCACCAGCACCGCCGCGCTCGCGCCCAACCCCTTGGCCAGCGCAGCCATGCGGTCGCCACCTCGGCCGAGCGGAGGTAAGGCCGCGAGGATCGGCAGCGGGGCGAACGCGCCGGCCGCGATCAGCAGATAGGCCGCCGTCCAGCCGCCGCGATCGGCGACCAGCAGCGCGCCGCTCCCCGCCGCGACCATGGCACTGCGATAGCCCCACAGGTTCGCCGCGGTCAGCGGTCCCTGCAGCTCCGGCGTGGGCGCGAGCTCGATCCGCCACGCGTCCGCCGCCACCTCCAGGGTCGTGGTCCAGAAGGCGAGCAGGACCGCGAACAGCGCGGTCACGGGCAAGCTGGCGTCGTCCGCCGTCGCCGCCATCGCCAAAAGCGAGGACAGGATGCCGAGCTGGGCGAGCATGATCCAGCTCACCCGCCTGCCCCAGAAGCGCGCAAAGCCCGGCACCGCGAACCGATCCACCAGCGGCGCCCAGGCGAACTTGAAGGTGGGCAAGAGCTGCACCCAGGCGAAGAAGCCGATCACCGCCAGCGCCGCCCCATGTTCCGACAACCGCACGCTCAGCACCGTCGAGAACATGTAGAAGGGCAGCCCCGCGGAAAAGCCGAGCAGGAGGTAGAGCGCAGCCGCCCCGCGCCGCCCGAGCACCCCTGCGGCGTGCGGCGACGGGCTGGAAACAGTGGCCATCGCGCCACGCTCGCAGCCCGAACGGGCCGGCGTCAATGCAGTGCACAAAAAAGCGTTGGCGTCGCGGCGTCGTTATGTTTCAAGTTAGCAACAATCGGCGGCGATCAGCACGCCCGGGGGACAAGCAGAATGACGGATCGTTTCGCGGCGCGTGCATGGTGGTTGTCCGGCACGGCGGCGCTCGCGCTTCTGGCCGCTCCGGCCGGGGCGCAGGTGGTGCAGGAAGGCACGACCCCGCCCGCCAACACGCCGACGGGTGCGGCGACGCCGACGGAGGGCGCTGACCTCTCGAATGACGCCGACGAGAACGACGCGGGCGCGACGCGGGAGGTGACGGTGACCGGCTCGCGCCTGCGCCAGGATCCGAACAACTCCGCCCTGCCACTACAGATCATCACGACGCAGGAGCTGACGCGCAACGGCATCAGCAACCCCGAGCAGCTGATCAGCTTCCTGACCTCCAACGGCACCGGCCCCGACAACCTCGCCTCCAACGCGGACGTGGTGGGCGGCGCTCAGCGTGGCACCAACGGCCTGTCGGCCGCCAATCTGCGCGGTCAGGGCGCCGCCGCGACGCTGGTGCTGCTGAACGGCCGCCGCGTCGCCGCGCACGGCCTGTCCGGCGCCGCGGTCGACGTGAACCAGATCCCCTTCGCGGCCATCGACCGGGTCGAGGTGCTGAAGGACGGCGCGTCGGCCATCTACGGCACCGACGCGGTTGGCGGCGTGATCAACTTCATCACGCGCAAGGACTTCACGGGTCTGGGCCTGCAGGGCTTCGTGGACATCCCGCAGCAGGGCGGCGGCGAGGTGTACCGCGTGTCGGGTATCGCCGGCTTTGGCGACCTGAACGAGCAGGGTTTCAACATTATGGGCGCGGTCGCGTACGACATGCGCCGCATCCTGCGTGGCGACCAGCGCGACTTCGTCAACGGCAATCAGCCGAACCGCGGCCTGTCGATCGACACGCGCGGAACGCCGATCGCGACCGCGTTCGACATCGGCGCGAACCCGTTCCAGATGCCGCAGGGCACCTTGCTGCAGGGACTGACGCTGACCGCCCCGAACGGCGGGAACGCCGCGCGCGGCGGCATCAACATCCTGGATCTGCCGGGCGGCGCGGGCTGCGGCTCGGTCGAGGGCGGCATGGCCTATGACGACGAGCTATGGAACAACTCGGCGGCGTTCTACGCCTGCTCGTGGGACACAGGCCGCGCGGTCGTGCTGCAACAGCCGATCGACACCCTGACCTACTATGCGCGCGGCGTGGTCCGCTATGCCGGCTCGCACGAGCTGTCGGCGGAAGTGACCGGCTCGGAGGCGAGCTCCGCCAAGATCTTCTCCAATAACCAGTATTCCGCGAACGCGACGAACCTGCCGCTCGCCTATCCGCTCAACGACCGGACTAGGGCGACGTACAACCAGGTGTTCAATGCGATCCGCGGCGCGTTCCCCAACCCGGCGCAGCAGGCGGCGCTCGACGCCCGCTACGGACGGCCAATCGCGTTCCGCTGGCGCTGCATCGTGTGCGGCAATCGTGAGCTCCAGACCGATACGAGCACCTTCCGCGCCGCGCTGAACGCCGAGGGTCCGCTGTTCGGCGACTGGAACTACCGGGCGGGCGCCTCCTATTCGAGCAGCGACGCGGTGTCGGTTCTCGGCTCCGGCTACCACTTTCGCGGCGTGCTGCTCGACAATCCGGCCACGCCCGTAAACGAGGCGGGCCAGTCCGATCCACGGGTGCGCGTCGCGCCCGGCGCGACGGTGCCCGGCATCGTCGGCCTGCTCAACGCCGGCATCCTCAACCCCTTCAGTGTCGAGCAATCGGCCGAGGCGCTGGCAGGACTGGAGGCCGTGTCGGCGCGCGGCGCGCGGCTGTACGGCGGCAAGTACGAATTGAAGGAGGTCGACGCCTCCATCGCCGGCTCGCTCTTCCCGATCTGGGGTGGCGACGTGAAAGCGGCAGTCGGCGTCGACTATCGTCGGGAAACCTACACATTCAGCGGCGACAACGCATTCGACGCGTCGGCCCCCAACATCTTCAACGCGCCAGGCGACAACGCAAACACCCTGCCGCGGATCAAGCGGGACGTGAAGGCGGCCTATGCCGAGGTGCTGATCCCGCTGATCCGCGAGTTCGAGGTGACCGCGGCCGTCCGCATCGACGAGTATGAAGGGTTCGGCACCACGACGAATCCAAAATTCGCCTTCAAATTCCAGCCTTGGCAGCCGATCCTGGTCCGCGGTTCGTACAACACCTCGTTCCGTGTTCCGACGTTCAACCAGCAGTTCAACGGGCTGACCATTTCGCCGACGAACAGTGGAGCGAACATCGCCGATCCGGCGACCTGCCCGACGCCGACCGCGCCCAATCCCGCTGTTCCAGGATGCGCGCTCGTCACGCCGGACACCGTCACGGGTGGCAACCCTGAGCTCGGGCCGGAGACTGCCGAGCAGTTCAACCTTGGCATCGTGATCCAGCCGGCTCCCATGTTCAGCGCCTCGGTCGACTGGTGGACGATCAATGTCGACAACACGATCCAGCTGTTCACGTTTCGCGAGATCCTGACCAACGCCAACCTTTTCCCCAATCGGCTCGTCCGGGAGAACGGGGTGCTGGTCGCAATCGACTCCCGATGGGCGAACGCAGGCCAGCGCCAGTCGCAAGGCCTGGAGGTTGCGCTGCGCGGTGGGTTCCGCACCGGTGGGACCGGGCTGGTGTCGGTCGGGCTGGACGGCACCTACTGGCTCAAGCGGCGCGAGCGGCTAACCGCGAACGCGCCCTTCAGCCCCAGCCTGATCGGGGTGTTCACCTTCAACGGCGACATCAACCCGCGCTGGAAGCACAACCTGTTCGCGAATTGGGCAAACGACGATTGGGCTGTGTCGCTGACCCAGATCTTCCGCGCGGGCTATACCAATCAGGCGCTGCCCGGGATCGCGGCGGGCCGGATCACGCGGCCGGACTTCAACCCGCGCGTGGACGATTACGTCATCTACAACGCGGCGGTCAGCTATAACGGCCTGGGTCCGGGTTTCCGGCTGACCTTGGGCGTGCGCAATCTGTTCAACACCGATCCGCCCTTCGCGATCACTTACGACAGCTTGGGCGGTTCTGGTAGCTCTTGGGAGCCGCGCGTGGCAGACCCCCGCGGGCGCAGCTTCACCGTCTCGGTCGAGACCAAGTTCTAAGCCGAACAGAGCGCGGAGGTGCCCCGGCTGCGCGTTTCCGCGAGACGCGCAGCCGATAACCATGCGCAAGGTCGTGCGCTTGCCGAAACGAAATCGCCGATGATATGTTGTTCGTCCAAATCAAGTGAGGTTGCGTAACGAACATCAGCCATGACGGCCCCGCTGTGGACGTTCGCGTACCTTGAGCGGGTCAGCAGCGAGAGGGAGCGAAACACGATGCATTCGGGATCGACGGTACGCTTTGGAGCCTTGGCGGCCTGTGCCGCGGCGCTGGCCCTGACCGCCTGCGGGCAGAAGAGCGAGGAGCAGACCTCCGCCGCGCCTGCGGAAACGACTACGGCAACCACCAACGCCGAGACCGCTGCGGCGCCTGCCGCCGGCTCCGCACCCGCCGCCGCCGCACCTGCGCCGGACAATACCGATACGCTGAGCGGCGCCAAGTTCGCCAGCTTCACGGGCGATGCCGCCAAGGGCAAGACCGCCTTCATCCAGTGCCAGACCTGCCATGCGGTCGAGGCGGGGGTGAACAAGATCGGCCCGTCGCTCGCCGGCATCGTGGGACGTCCGGCGGGCACCGTCGCGAACTACACTTACTCGCCCGCGAACAAGAACAGCGGCATCACCTGGTCCGAAGCGAAGCTGTTCCAGTATCTGGAAAATCCGCAGCGCGTGGTGCCGGGCACCAAGATGGCCTTCGCCGGTATCCCCGACGACCAGAAGCGCGCGGACGTGATCGCCTATCTGAAGAACCCGACCTGATCGACCGACCGGGTCCGGCGGTCCCGGCCGCCGGACCCGATCAACGCCGCTTCAGGTCCATGAGGTGGACCGGAAAGGACAGCGCCAGCGGCAGCGCGATCCACCACCATTCCGCCCCTGTCAGCGCGCTCCGCAGCGCGAGCAGCATCAGCGCACCGGGTCCCAGGCGCAGCAGGGCGTCGGCGGGCCGCCACCCCCGCCAGGCTAGCCAGACCAATTCGATCGTCAGGATCGCCAGCACCAGATCGACGGCGTGCCCGCTCGCGAACCACCACCGCAACGTCTCGTGGGTCAGGCGAAGGGCCCGTTCAGCCGGACGACGATCATGGTGTGATAGCCGATGAAGGTCACCCATAGCAGGTACGGTACCAGCAGCGTCGCGCCGGTCATCGATCGACGCCAGATCGTGACGATCAGCGCCACCACCGACAGCCAAAGCGCCACAGCCGCGAACATCGCCCAGTCGGGACGTCCCAGGCGGAAGAAGACCAGGCTCCATACGATGTTGAGGAAGCCGTTGAGGGCGAACAAGCCCAGCAGCCATTCGCGCTCGCTCCAGCGCGGCATGGCGAGCCAGCCGGTCACGCCGGCGAGCGCCGCGAGCGCGTAGATCAGCGTCCAGGCGATGCCGAAGGCGGCCGGCGGGGGCGCCCAACGCGGTTGTTGCAGGCCGACATACCAGGGGCTGATGTCGCTGATCGTCGCGCCCATTACGGCGACCAGCCCCGCCACCATGGCGGCGGCGGCGATCGGCAGCAGCCACGCGCGACCCATCGCGATCACCCCGCCGTCTGCAGCAAGTGCCGCAAGTCCTTCAGAAAGATGCGAACGTGCGCCAACGGTTTCGTCATCACCAGACGTTTGTTGAGGTACGCCTGCCACGTCAGCATCTGCACGTCCTTGTCCTCACACATCATCACAAAGCGCTCGCGGCGCTTGTCCGATGAGTACCAGAAATGCTGCATAATCCTGAGGATGAAGAATACTCGGCCGTGCGCGCGCATAAACGTCCTGCGTGCCCCGCGCAGCGTGTGGGGATTTCCGGTGACCAAGAACCGTCCAACCGCGTCGGCGGCGCAGCGCCCGCACGCCATCGCGTAGTAGATGCCTTCGCCCGACGCCGGCGCGACCACGCCGGCGGCATCGCCCGCGAGCAGCGTGTCGCGGCCATCGTCCCAGCGCTTAAGCGGCCTGAGCGGGATCGGCGCGCCCTCCCGCCGCACCGTGTCGCATCCGTCAAACCCGGTTTGAGCGCGCACGCGCGCCGTGGCCTCGCGCAGGTTGAGACCTTTACACGCGCTGCCCACGCCGATGCTCGACGTGTCGCCGTGGGGGAAGATCCAGGCATAGAAGTCGGGGGAATACTTGCCCTGGTAAATGACGTCGCAACGGTTCGGGTCGAAGCCGGGGTCAGCGACAGGCGACTTCACGACCTCGTGATAGGCGAACACGCAAGGAACGCGGTCCGAACTCTTCAGGAAGCCGCGCGCGACGCCCGAACGCGCGCCGTCCGCGCCGATCACGCTCTTGGCGCGCACCCGCCGTCCAGCCCCGCCGCGCCCTTCTCGATAGACGACCACGGCGACACCGTCCGTATCGCGGTCGATACGCTCAAACGTGCCGGTGCGACGTTCCGCTCCGGCGAGCGCCGCACGCGCGCGCAGCCATTCGTCGAATGTCTCCCGATCGACCAGCCCGACAAAGCCGTCGCCGACCGGCATGTCGACGGTCCTGCCGGATGGGGCAACCATCTGCGCCTTCGTCGCTTTGGCGACGAGCAGATGATCCGGGATTTCGAAATCCGCGATCGCGCGCGGCGGGATCGCGCCGCCGCACGGCTTGATGCGCCCGGCGCGGTCGAGCAGCATCACACGACGCCCCGCGCGCGCTAGGTCGGTCGCCGCGGTGGCCCCCGCGGGGCCACCGCCGACGACGACGCAGTCGTACTCGGTCATGCAGGCTCGCCGACCGCCGGCCAGGCGGGAGCCGGCCGGGACGCGGCGGCCCGCACGGCCAGCGAGGCGGCCGCGAGGAACAGCAGCGCCTCCGCCCCAAAGACGAGGGTGAAGGTGTCGGGCGTCGACCCGGTCAGCGCCCGGCCGACATCGACGCCCACCGCGCCGATCAGTCCGCCCAGGCCGAAGGCGATGGCCTGCGCCGCCCCCCACACCCCCATGCGCGTGCCCTCGCGTCCAGGATCGGCGCTGGCGAGGGTCATCATCGCTCCGATCGCCGCGACGGCGAACACACCGTTCGCGAAACCCAGCAGCGCGATATTGGCGGAGAGCGGCCAGCCCGGTCCCACCCGCGCCGCCATGGCGAGGCCGACCAGCGCGACCGCCGAGCCGATGCAACCGCCGACGATCCAGCGCCTGAGCCCACCCTTGCGCGCGGCAAAGGCGCTGCCGCCGACCCCGACCAGGATCATGCCCGCGAGCACGCCGCCATGCTGCACGCCGGACAGGCTGGTCGACTGACCCGGCGTGAAAGCGAAAACGAGCCCGGCGAACGGCTCCAGGATCAGGTCCTGCATCGAATAGGACAGCATCGACAGGAACACGAACAGGGTGAAGCGGCGCGCGTCGGCATCCGCCCACATGTCGCGCAGCGCTTCCGTGAAAGGCGGCGGGGCGGTGCGGTCGCGGGCGGGCGCGGCAGGCTCGCCCTCGATCCGCCAGATCGCCGCCGCCGCGACGAGCACGGCCGCGACCGCGACGCCGGCGACGATTCTGACAAGCCGCTCCTGCGAGAACGGATCGACCAGCGCGCCGGTGACGCCTGCGGTCACGACGATGCCGACGATCATCATGATCCAGGTGATCGCGGCCGCCGCCGCCCGGCGGACGGGCGCGACGCGGGTGGCGAGCAACGCGAGCAGCGAGGTGCCCGCCGCCCCAACCCCGGCGCCGATCAGCGTAAAGGCAAGCACCGCGAGGAGGATGCCGCCGAGCGAACGCGCTGCGAGCAGGTCCAGCGCGTTCACGGCCAGCATCGCGCCCGCCGCGAGCGTCACCATGCCGAACAGGATCCAGGGCGTGCGCCGTCGGCCCCGGTCGGAACCGTGGCCCCAGGCGGGGCGCGAAAGCTGGACGGCGTAGTGCCAGGCGACGAGCCCGGCCGGGATCGCGGCGGCAAGGCCGTATTCGACCACCATGACCCGGTTGAGGAGCGAGGTCGCGAGCATCACGATCGCGCCGATCGCGCTCTGCACGAGGCCGAGGCGGACGATCCCGAACCAGCCGAGCGGCGTCACCATCCAGCGACCCCGCCCAGCCCGAGCGCGGAGGCGAGCATGCCCAGCACGTACAGGCTCGTACCCGTCGCGTTGTACCAGGGCGTGTGCGCGAGCGGGTCGCTGAGCAGGCGCCGCATCAGGAGCAGTTGCCCCAGCAACAAGCCCGCGACCGCGGCGGCGGCTCCGACATGACCCCAATAGCCGAGCAGCCCGACGACGGCGACCTGCGGGATGGCCATGACGAGGCAGGCGAGCCGGGCGGCGCGGTCGACGCCCAGCAGCACCGGCAGCGAACGCACACCCGTCGCGCGGTCGCCTTGCACGGCCTTGAAGTCGTTCAGGGTCATGATCCCATGCGCGCCGAGGCTGTAGAGCGCGAGGATCGCGAGGATCTGTCCGGACGGGAGCGCCGCCGCCATTACCGCCGCACCCGTGAACCAGGTCAGGCCCTCATAGGTGAGCGCGACCACCGCCGGGCCGACGATGCCGCTCGCCTTGAAGCGGAACGGCGGCGCGCTGTACGCCCAGGCGCAGGCGAGTGCGAGGCAGGTCGCCGCCAGCACCCATGGGCCGGTCAGCGCGGCGACCAGAAGCGACAGGCCCGTGCCGATGAGCGCGATGGCCAGCCCCCAGGCGCCGCCCACCCGCCCCGACGGGATCGGCCGCTGGGGCTCGTTAATCGCGTCGACGTGGCGGTCGAACCAGTCGTTGACCGCCTGGCTGGTCCCGCAGACCAGCGGACCAGTCAGCAGCACGCCGGCCAGCACGAATGGCCACCGTTCGGCGACCGGCACCCCGGACGACACGACGCCGCACATGAACGCCCAGATCGGCGGGAACCAGGTGATCGGCTTGAGCAGCTCGAGCACGTCGCGCCAGGCTGGCACGGGGGCCGCGCCGCGATAGGCCGTCGATCGGTCCATGCGGAGAGGCTATGCCTGACACTCCGGACCGTCAATCGGAATTGACGCGCTAGTCTTCCGGCGTGGTCAGGTTGCCGAGGCCGTGGCGGTGGAGCTTCGAATACAGGCTCTGGCGACTGACGCCGAGGATCTCCGCCGCGGAGGCGCGGTTGTCGGACGTGTAGGCGAGCGCCGCCTCGATGCAGAGCCGCTCGATGAGATCGGTCGACTCGCGCACGATCTCCTTCAGCGACATGCGCCCGACCAGCTCCGTCAGCTGTTCGACCGATCGCGGCAGGTCGCGCGCGACCACCGGCGCATCGCGCAGCCGTCGCCCGACCGAGCGGATGGTGAAGCCGTAGCACGGCCCGTCCGCCAGCGGCGCGACCACGCCGGAAACCTCGACCTCCTCCTCCGCGCCCGCCGAGCCGCGCAGGATGGTCGCGATGTTGCGGACCGATCCATGCTCGCGCAACTGCGCGACGATCAGCTCGAGATCGATGCCCGGCCGGCCCAGCCAGTTCGCCAGCCGCGATCCCGTCACCCGTTCGACCGACGGCGCTTCGGCGACCTCCAGGAACGCTGCGTTGGCAGTGAGCACGGTGAGTTCGCGGTCCACGAGGACGAAGGCGTCCGGCATGCGCTCGACGACCTCGCGTAGCGTGGTGTCGTGCGCGGGGTGATCGCACAACATGCCCGCGGTCGAGGTGACCCGCAGCAGCAGCAACGGCCGGCGCGCCTGGCGGAACAGCCGGGCGGACAGGATCGCCTCTCCCAGACCCTTGCTGAGCCGCAGGCTGACCGCCGGCGCGTCCGCGCCCGCCTCGACCGCCCCCAGATAGGCGATGAGCTCGTCCCGGTCGGCGGCCTCCACGATCTGGTGGACGGCCGCGTCGACCAGCGCGCCGTCGGCCGCGTCGAGGACGCGATGCGCCGCCGGGTTGGCTTCGCGGATGCGGCGCGACTCGGCGTCGACGACCAGCACGGGCTCGCTCGCCATGTCGAAAAGCAGGCGATACCGCGCCTCCGCCTGACGCAGGCGGATATAGTCGCGCTCCAGCGACTGTTGTGTCTGGAGCAGCCGCTGCTGCAATGCGGCCGCCCCGCGCATGTCGCGGCCGATCGCGATCAGCCTTTCCCCTTCGCCGAGCGTCATCGCGAGGTAGCGCACGGGCACGTCGCCGCCGGCGGCAGGGTGGTTCACTTGGCGCCAGCGCGGCGGGGCGCCGGTTCCGGTCGCGTCGCGCAGCATCTCTTCGACCTTGCCCCGGCTCTCGACCGTCACCGTTTCGATCCAGGGCTCGCCCACCCAGTCCCCGAACCCGTGATTGGCGAGGTCGCCCTGCGACACCGCAACGTCCACGATCACGCCATCCCTCGACAGGATGAGCGCGACGTCCCCTACCGCCGCCAGCAGGGCCGCGGCCACGTCCGCCGACAGCTGCCCCGGCAACGCGTCAGGCGTCGAGAAGACCGCCTTGGAGGACAGGGGAGTGTGCTTGTTCATCGACGGGCGTCGCGCTCCAGCCAAACATGATGCGGATTACGGCCTCAGCCCGACGCCCTCCCGGACGAGGACCAGGCTGTCGGCGACCTTCAGCGCACGCCGGGCGTCGCCCGCCGTGCCATCGGCGCCGACCCTGATCGCGAGCTGCGGATCGGCGCTGAACACTCGCCCGCCCACCATGATGCAGAGCCGCGGGTTCCTGGACACATTGCGCAACGCCACGATAACCGAAGTCAACGGCGCGATATGGGCGTCACAGCTGACGGTCAACCCGACCAGATCGAACCAGTTCCGTCCGACCCGCGCGACCAGTTCCCCCGCCGGCGGTCCCGCCATGCGATCGGTCGTCCAGCCGCCGCGCCGAAACACCTCCTCCACCACCAGGGTTCCGAAGCTGTGCTGATCGTCCGGCATCGTCGCGAACAGCGCGCAGCGGGCCGGGGTCGCACAGGCGCGATCCGGCGGCCAGCGTGTGGTCACCTCGTGCACCACCTCCTGCAGCCGCCACAGGGCCATGGTCACGTCGACGAAGTCGAGCCGGTCGCTCTCCCACCACTCCCCCAACAGGCGGGCGGTGGGCGCGAGCAGATCGACCATCAGAGTGTCGAGCGTTACGCCCCGGCCGAGAATCGCCTCCACATGGGCGAGCAGTGCGTCCGCCTCGACTTCCAGCGCCAGGGGCGCCAACGCCGTGACTTCCTCTGCAGCGATCGCCTGCGAGGCGGTGAGCGGCGCGTTGGCGGCATGAACCACCATCAGCCGCGGGATGATCTCGCTTTCGATCAGTCGGGAAAGCGAGCGCTCGAAATCCGCGGTCGCAAGCGCTCGGAACGTCGCCAGGCCCGGCGAGTCGGCGCGAAGTCTCTGCGCGCGGCCGGGCGCGCGCGGTCCCGCGGCCTTGTCTTCGATACGCGCCAACGACGCCATATCGGCCCTCCCACCTTAGTCAAACGACCGGCAGGACCACCGCTTTCGGAGTCTCCTACAAAGCGGGAGCCTATGCCTGTCCTGGCCCCGTGGCAACCTGTTCCACATCAACAGCGTCAATTTTGTGGAACGTCAATTTAAGTTGACACTTTTGCGGGCGTGGCATTAGCTTCCTCCGGTAAGCAGAGGGTGAGCGAGGGCGCGATGCCGGCCGGTGATGTCCCAGTGGCGAAAGCGCACGGCGGACCCGCTCCACTCTACACGCCCGAACAGCGCCGCCGTCGTGACGCGAGTCGCTGGACCTTGGTGCAGGGCATTCTCGCTCCCCTCCAGTTCCTGGTCTTTCTGGTCAGCCTGGCCCTGGTGGTCCGCTATCTTTGGACCGGCGAAGGCGCGGCCGCGGCGACGGCATCAATCGTCGTCAAGACGCTTGCGCTGTACGCCATCATGATCACCGGCTCGATCTGGGAGAAGGTGGTCTTCGACCGCTGGCTGTTCGCGCCCGCCTTTTACTGGGAGGACGTGTTCAGCATGGTCGTACTGGCGCTCCACACCGCGTACCTGGCGGCGCTGGTCGCCGGCTGGGGCGGCGAGCGCGACCGGATGCTGCTCGCGCTGGCGGCCTATGCCGCATACGCGATCAATGCGACTCAGTTCCTCCTGAAGCTGCGCGCCGCGCGCCTGCAGGCCGCACCGACCCCCGCCCTGGCGATGGCCGGATGAGCGTGGTCGCCCCCGTCGCGCTCGCGGGCTGCGAAGCGGCCCCCGTGCTGCGCGAGCGGGGGCAGCACGAGGTGTTCTGCGGGCTGACCGGGATCATCTGGCTCCACCGCAAGGTGCAGGACGCCTTCTTCCTCGTCGTCGGCTCGCGCACCTGCGCGCACCTGCTGCAGTCGGCGGCGGGCGTGATGATCTTCGCCGAGCCGCGCTTCGGCACCGCGATCATCGAAGAGCGCGACCTGGCCGGCATGGCCGACTGCAACGAGGAGCTCGACCGTGTGGTCGACCGGCTGCTCGAGCGTCGGCCCGACATCAAGCTCCTGTTCCTGGTCGGCTCCTGCCCGTCCGAGGTGATCAAGCTCGACCTGTCACGCGCCGCCGCACGGCTCTCGGTCAAGCACGGTGGGACGACCAAGGTCCTCAACTATTCCGGCTCGGGGATCGAGACGACCTTCACCGAGGGCGAGGATGCGTGCCTCGCGTCGCTCGTCCCCGACCTCCCGGCCGACCCGGGAACCGAGCCGAGCCTGATGATCGTGGGCGCGCTGCCCGACGTGGTCGAGGACCAGTTCCTGCGCCTCTTCGCGGAGCTGGGGATCGGCCCGGTCCACGCCTTCCCCGCCCGGCGCGCCGACGCGATGCCGCCGGTCGGCCCGCACACGCGCTTCCTGCTCGCCCAGCCGTTCCTCGGCGAGACCGCGCGGGCGCTGGAGAGCCGAGGCGCCCGGCGACTGGATGCGCTCTTCCCCTTCGGCGCGGAGGGTACGACCGCGTGGCTGCACGCCGCCGCGACCGCGTTCGGGGTCGACGAGATGCGCTTCCGCCGCGTCATCGCGCCGGGCCGCGAGCGGGCGAAGCGCGCGATCGCGCACTCGCGCGCGCGGCTGGACGGCAAGCGCATCACCTTTCTGCCCGACTCGCAGCTGGAGATCCCGTTGGCGCGGTTCCTGGCGACGGAGCTCGGCATGCAACCGATCGAGGTCGGCACGCCCTACCTCCACCGCCGCCACCTGGCGGGAGAGCTCGCGCTGCTGCCGACGGGCACGCTGATCAGCGAGGGCCAGGACGTCGACCGGCAGCTCGACCGGGTGCGCGACGCGCGACCGGACCTGACCGTGTGCGGCCTGGGCCTCGCCAATCCGCTGGAGGCGGAGGGGCTGACGACCAAATGGGCGATCGAGCTGGTCTTCTCGCCCATCCATGGCTTCGACCAGGCCGGCGACCTCGCCGAACTCTTCGCGCGTCCGCTGCGGCGGCGCGACGTGCTGAGGGTCTGAAGCCGTGCAGCTGACCATCTGGACCTATGAGGGCCCGCCCCATGTCGGCGCGATGCGGGTCGCGACCGCGATGGAGGGCGTCCACTACGTCCTGCACGCGCCGCAGGGCGACACCTATGCCGACCTGCTGTTCACGATGATCGAGCGGCGCGGCAAGCGGCCGCCGGTCACCTACACGACCTTCCAGGCGCGCGACCTGGGCAAGGACACCGCCGCCCTGTTCCAGACCGCGGCGCGTGACGCCTATGCCCGCTTCCGGCCACAGGCGATGCTGGTCGGCGCGTCTTGCACCGCCGAGCTGATCCAGGACGACCCCGCAGGTCTCGCCGAAGCGATGCGGCTGCCCTGCCCCGTCGTGGCGCTCGAGTTGCCGAGCTATCAGCGCAAGGAGAATTGGGGCGCGGCCGAGACCTTCTACCAACTGGCCCGCGCGCTCGCCGACCAGGACGCGAGGCCCGCCCCGCGCGAGGGACGGCGGCCGCGTGCCAACCTGCTCGGCCCGACCGCGCTCGGCTTCCGCCATCGCGACGATGTGATCGAGATCACGCGGCTGCTCGCGACGCTTGGCGTCGACGTCCATGTCACCGCCCCGCTCGGCGCGACTCCGGCCGACCTTGCCCGGCTCGGCGAAGCGGACTTCAACATCTGTCTCTACCCGGAGATCGCGGACACGGCCTGCCGCTGGCTGGAGCGGACCTTCGGCCAGAAGACGGTGCGGACGACGCCGATCGGGCATGGCGCGACCTGCGACTTCATCCGCGAGGTCGCCGCGCTTGCAGGCGTCGATCCCGGCGCGGCGCTCAGCGCGTCCAACCTGCCCTGGTGGAGCCGCTCGGTCGACTCGACCTACCTGACCGGCAAGCGCGTCTTCATCTTCGGCGACGCGACCCACGCCATCGCCGCCGCCCGCGTCGCGCGCGACGAGCTCGGCTTCGAGGTGGTAGGCCTGGGCTGCTACAACCGCGAGTTCGCGCGCGATCTGCGCGAGGCGGCGAAGCTCTACGGCGTCGAACCGCTGATCGCCGACGATTATCTCGCGGTCGAGCAGGCGATCCAGACGCTGCAGCCGGAGCTGGTGCTCGGCACGCAGATGGAGCGGCACGTCGCGAAGCGGCTGCGCATCCCCTGCGCCGTCATCTCCGCGCCCGTCCATGTACAGGATTTCCCCGCGCGCTACTCGCCACAGATGGGCTTCGAGGGCGCGAACGTGCTGTTCGACACCTGGGTCCACCCGCTGATGATGGGGCTGGAGGAGCATCTGCTGGTGATGTTCCGCGACGACGCCGAGTTCTCGGACGGTGCCGGCGCAAGCCACCTGGGGCACGGCCATGCCGCGCCCGCTCCCGCCGAGGTCGAGAGCCGGCCGGTCGAGGTCGCGCCGACCGGCTGGTCCGCCGACGCCGAGCGCGAGCTCTTGAAGATCCCGTTCTTCGTGCGGGGCAAGGCACGGCGGAACACCGAGCGGTTCGCGGCCGAGCGGGGCGTCACCGCCATCACGCTCGACACGCTCTACGACGCGAAGGCGCATTATGCCCGCTGAGCCGCGCCCCCTGCACGTCGTGATCGTCACGCTCGACAATCACCTGGCGGGCGCCGTCGAGCGCGCCGCGACGCGCTTCGCCGCCGAGGGCGCGGGCATCACCATCGGCTTCCATGCCGCCGCGGATTGGGACCGGGTGGCAGGCGCGCTCGACCGCTGCGTCGCGGACATCGCGCGCGGCGACATCGTCATCGCGACGATGCTGTTCCTGGACGACCATATCCGCGCGGTGCTGCCCGCGCTGACCGCGCGGCGCGACGCCTGCGCGGCCATGCTGGGGCTGATGTCCGGGAGCGAGATCGTCAAGCTGACGCGGCTCGGCGACTATCGCATGGACAAGCCCGCCAAGGGGCCGCTCGCGTTGCTCAAGAGGCTGCGGGGGTCTTCCAAGGGGGCCGGGTCGTCAGGCGCGGGGCAGATGAAGATGCTGCGCCGCCTCCCCAAGCTGCTGCGCTTCATCCCGGGCACCGCGCAGGATGTGCGCGCCTATTTCCTGACGCTGCAATATTGGCTGGCGGGCAGCGACGACAATGTCGTCGGCATGATCCGCGCGCTGGCGCACCGCTATGCCGGCCATGGCGCGCCCGCCGAGCCGCCGAGCGACTATCCCGAGATCGGCGTCTACCATCCGCGCCTGCCGGGTCGGATGAGCGAACGCGCCGAAGCCTTGCCCGTGCAGAACGGCGCTGCCGGTGCGGTGGGCGTGCTGATGCTGCGTTCCTACCTGCTCGGCCGCGACACCGGTCATTATGACGGGGTAATCGAGGCGCTGGAGGCGCGCGGGCTCAACGTCATTCCCGCCTTCGCGAGCGGGCTCGACTCGCGCCCGGCGGTGGAGCGCTTCTTTCTGCGCGACGGCCGCCCCGTGGTCGATGCGGTGGTCTCTCTGACCGGCTTCAGCCTGGTCGGCGGGCCCGCCTACAACGACGCCGCCGCAGCCGAGGCGATGCTCGCGCAGCTGGATGTGCCCTATGTCGCGGCGCACCCGATCGAGTTCCAGTCGCTCCAGCAATGGGGCGCGAGCCGGCAGGGGCTGCTCCCTCTCGAGGCGACCATGATGGTCGCCATTCCGGAGCTCGACGGCGCGATCCAGCCGAGCGTGTTCGGCGGTCGCGCCGACGGTTCGGGCGAGCCCTGCACCGGCTGCGGCCGGCGCTGCGCCTTCCCGGCGGGCGGCATGGTGCGCGAGATGCGTTCGTGCCCTGAACGCGCGGACGCGCTCGCCGCCAAGGTCGCGAAGCTGGTCCGGCTGCGCCGGTCCGAGCGGGCCGCGCGCAAGCTCGCCGTCGTTCTGTTCAATTTCCCGCCCAACGCCGGCGCGACCGGGACCGCCGCGCATCTCGCGGTCTGGGAGTCGCTCCACGCGACGCTGACCCGGTTGGCGGGCGAAGGCTATGCGGTCGACGTCCCCGCGGACGTCGACGCGCTGCGCGAGGCGGTGCTCCACGGCAACGCGGCGCGGTTCGGGGCGGATGCCAACGTCCACGTCCGCATCGCCGCCGACGACCATGTCCGCCGGGAGCGGCATCTGGCGGCGATCGAGGCGCAATGGGGGCCGGCGCCGGGCAAGCAGCAGAGCGACGGCGCATCCATCCACGTGCTAGGCGCGCGCTTCGGCAACGTGTTCGTCGGGATCCAGCCCGCCTTCGGCTATGAGGGCGATCCGATGCGGCTCCTGTTCGAGGGTCGCTTCACGCCGACCCATGCCTTCAGCGCTTTCTATCGCTGGATCCGCGAGGATTTCGGGGCCGACGCGGTGCTGCACTTCGGCACCCATGGTGCGCTGGAGTTCATGCCCGGCAAACAAACCGGCCTCTCCGGCGACTGCTGGCCCGAGCGGCTGCTGGGCGACCTGCCGAACCTGTACCTCTACGCCGCCAACAATCCGTCGGAGGGGCTGATCGCCAAGCGGCGCTCGGGCGCGGCGCTGATCAGCTATCTCACGCCGCCGCTGGCGCAGGCGGGACTGTACAAGGGGCTGAGCGAACTCAAGGCGCTGCTCGAGCGCTGGCGCTCGTCGCCGTCTGCCGACGAGCAGGCGACGCTCGAGCCGCTGATCCGGGCCGGGGCGGAGGCGCTGGACCTGGACGGAGCGGACATCGCGCAGTTGTCCGCGCGGCTGTACGAGGTCGAGCGCGAGCTGATCCCGAACGGCCTGCATGTGCTCGGCCGGCCGATGGCGGACGAAACGCGCGCGCAGCTGGCCGAGGCCGGCGTGGACGCGCCGACGGCGAACGGGGAGCTGGACGCGCTGGTCGATGCGCTCGACGCCGGCTTCGTCCGGCCCGCGCCCGGCGGCGACGTGCTGCGCAATCCCAAGGTGCTGCCCACCGGCCGCAACATCCACGGCTTCGACCCCTTTCGCATTCCCGACGCCTTCGCCTGCGCGGAAGGTGCGCGGCAGGCGGCTGCGCTGCTCGCCCGCCACATGACCGCCGCCGCCTTCCCCGAGACGCTCGCGATGGTGCTGTGGGGGACCGACAATCTGAAGTCGGAGGGCGTGCAGATCGCGCAGGCGCTGGCGCTGATCGGCGCGCGCCCGCGCTTCGACGGCTATGGCCGGCTTTCCGGCGCGGAGCTGATCCCGCTGACCGAATTGGGCCGGCCGCGCATCGACGTGGTGGTCACATTGTCGGGCATCTTCCGCGACCTGCTGCCGCTCCAGACGCGAATGCTGGCCGAGGCCGCCTGGCTGGCCGCGACCGCCGACGAGCCGCTCGACGGCAACTTCGTCCGCAAGCACAGCCTGGCGCACGCGGACGCGCATGGCTGCGACCTGGAGACGGCAGCGCTGCGCGTATTTTCCAATGCGGAGGGCGCATATGGTGCGAACGTCAACCTGCTGATCGACGACGGCGCGTGGACCGACCCCGACGAGATCGCCGAAGTGTTCGAGCGGCAGAAGGGCTATGCCTATGGCCGCACCGGCCAGCCCGCGCGTCAGGCGGCGATGTTCAAATCCGCGCTCGCCGGCGTCGACTTCGCGTACCAGAACCTCGACTCGGTCGAGCTCGGCGTCACCGACATCGACCACTATGTCGACGCGCTGGGCGGCATCGGCCGCTCGATCGCGCGCGCCAAGGGCAGCGCCGCGCCCATCTACATCGTCGATGCGACGCAAGGAGGCACCAAGGTCCGTACGCTTTCCGAACAGGTCGACCTCGAGACCCGGACTCGGATGCTCAATCCCATCTGGTACGAGGGGATGCTGAAGCACGGTTTCGAAGGCGTGCGGAACATCGAGGCGCATGTCACCAATACGCTGGGCTGGTCGGCGACGACTGGCGACGTCTCGCCCTGGGTCTATCAGCGGATCAGCGAAACCTTCGTCCTCGACCCCGCGATGCGCGAGCGGCTGGCGAGCCTCAATCCCAAGGCGTCCGCGCGCGTCGCCAACCGGCTGATCGAGGCGAGCGACCGCCGCTTCTGGGCGCCCGACGCAGCGACCCTCGCGGCGCTGCAGGCGGCCAGCGACGAACTCGAAGACCGCCTCGAAGGCGTCACCGCGGTGGCGGCATAAGGAACCGGAACGATGGCCTTGTTCGACCCTCCCGCACGACGCGCCGACGGCGAAGGCTCCGTCCAGGTCGCGCTCGACCCGCGCGACCGGATCGAGACGGCGAAGGTCTTTGCGGTCTACGGCAAGGGCGGGATCGGCAAGTCGACGACCTCCTCCAACTTGTCCGCGGCTTTTTCCCTGCTCGGCAAGCGCGTGTTGCAGATCGGCTGCGATCCCAAGCACGATTCGACCTTTACGCTCACCAAGAAGCTGATGCCGACCGTCATCGACGTGCTGGAGACGGTCGAGTTCCACTCGGAGGAGCTTCGGCCCGAGGACTACATGTTCGAGGGCTTCAACGGCGTGATGTGCGTCGAAGCGGGCGGTCCGCCGGCGGGCACGGGCTGCGGGGGCTATGTCGTCGGCCAGACGGTCAAGCTGCTGAAGCAGCACCATCTGCTGGAGGACACCGACGTCGTCATCTTCGACGTGCTGGGCGACGTCGTGTGCGGGGGCTTCGCCGCGCCGCTCCAGCATGCCGAACGCGCGGTGGTGGTCGCGGCCAATGATTTCGACAGCATCTTCGCGATGAACCGCATCGTCGCGGCGATCAAGGCGAAGGCCAAGAACTACGATGTCCGCATGGCGGGCGTGATCGCGAACCGCTCGGCCGCGACCGACGAGATCGACCGCTTCAACGAAGCGACGGGGCTGAAGCGGCTGGCGCACTTCCCTGACCTGGACGCGATCCGCCGCAGCCGGCTGAAGAAGTGCACGCTGTTCGAGATGGAGCCGACCCCGGCGGTCGAGGCGGCTTGCCTCGAATACAAGCGCCTCGCGGCCCAGCTCTGGGCCGGCTGCGAACCGCTCGACGCGCAGCCGATGAAGGATCGCGAGATCTTCGAGTTCCTGGGGTTCGAGTGATGGCGATCTCGCTCCCCTCCGCAGCCTATGACGCGCGTCGCGGCTCCCTGCAGACCTATTTCGATCGCACGGCCGCGCAGGCGTGGGAGCAGCTGACCTCCGACGCGCCCGTCAGCGGGGTGCGCGCGACGGTGCGAGCCGGGCGCAACCGGATGCGCGACACCCTACTCTCCTGGCTGCCGGCCGACATGACCGGCCTGCGCCTGCTGGACGCGGGCTGCGGCACAGGCGCGCTGGCAGTGGAGGCCGCGCGGCGGGGGGCGGAGGTGGTCGCGATCGACGTGGCGGGCAGCCTGGTGCAGGTCGCGCGCGACCGGGCGCCCGCGGGCGTGGCCGTCGAGTGGCGGGTGGGCGACATGCTCGACCCAGCGCTCGGCCGCTTCGACCATGTCGTCGCGATGGATTCGCTTATTCACTACCGCGCGTTCGACATCGTCGACGTGATCCAGGCGCTGGCGGATCGGACCGCCGGCTCGCTCCTGTTCACCTTCGCGCCCTCCACCCGACCCCTGGTGCTGATGCACGCGGTCGGCAAGCTCTTCCCCCGCTCGGATCGCGCGCCCGCCATCGAACCGGTGCGCGAACGCCTGCTCCGCACGCTCGTCAGCGCCGCGCTGCCCAAGGCGCGGATCGGCCGTGGCGCACGCGTCGCCAGCGGCTTCTACGTCAGCCAGGCGATGGAGGTGCTGCCCGCGTGAGCAGCCCCCGCGCTCTCAAGGCCTCGCTGATGCCGCCCGCCCGCGACCACTCGGCGCAGGGCGGGCGCGGCGTCATGTGGAGCCGGATCGGGACGCGCTTCCTGCCCTTCGCCGACGCGGCCAGTCGCGAGCTGCCGCTCGGGCGGCTGCTGCGCCTGTCGCTGTTCCAGGTCTCGGTCGGCATGGCGGCGGTGCTGCTGACCGGCACGCTCAACCGCGTCATGATCGTCGAGCTCGGCATGGCGGCGTCGCTGGTCGCGGCCATGGTGTCCCTGCCGCTGTTCTTCGCGCCGCTGCGCGCGCTGATCGGGTTCAAGTCGGACACCCATCGCTCGGTGCTCGGCTGGCGGCGCGTGCCCTTCATCTGGTTCGGCACTCTCCTCCAGTTCGGCGGCCTCGCGCTGCTGCCGTTCGCGCTTCTGGTCATGACCGGCGCGGGCGAGGGCTCGGCGCTGGTCGGCCAGATCGGCGCGGGGCTGGGCTTCCTGCTCGTCGGCGCGGGGATGCACACCACCCAGACCGCGGGGCTGGCGCTCGCGACCGACCTGGCGACGGACGAGACCCGCCCGCGCGTGGTCGCCCTGCTCTATGTCATGCTGCTGCTCGGCACGATGCTGAGCGCGGTGCTGATAGGCGGCGTATTGGCGGACTTCACGCCCACCAAACTCGTCCAGGTCGTGCAGACCGCCGCGCTCGTCACGATGTTGCTGAACATCGTCGCGCTGTGGAAGCAGGAGCCGCGTCATCGCGCGATGTCGACGCCGAGCGAGCCGGTCGTGCGTTTCGGCGAGCGCTGGTCGGCCTTTATCGCGCGTCCGCGCACGCTGCGGCTGCTGGTCGCCATCGGCCTGGGCGCGGCCGCGTTCAGCATGCAGGATGTGCTGCTCGAGCCCTATGGCGGACAGGTGCTGGGCCTGTCCGTCGGCGCGACCACGTCGCTGACCGCGCTTTGGGCGACGGGGATGCTCGCCGGTTTCGCCTGGTCGGCGCGCCGGCTGGCGCAGGGCGCGGATCCGCACCGCCTGTCGGGGTTCGGCGGGGTGATCGGGATCGCCGCCTTCCTCTGTGTGATGTTCGCGGGGCCGCTGCAGGCGCCGCTCCTGCTGCGCGTCGGGGCGACCTTCATCGGGCTCGGCGCGGGGCTGTTCTCGGTCGGCACGCTGACCGCTGCCATGGCGATCTCGGACGGGAGCGGTAGCGGGCTTGCGCTGGGCGCGTGGGGCGCGGTGCAGGCGACCGCTGCGGGCCTCGCCATCCTGCTCGGCGCCTTCACCCGCGATGCGGTGACCGCCGCGGCGGTCGACGGCCGGCTGGGCGAGACGCTCGCCGCGCCCGCGACCGGCTTTGTCGCCGTCTACGGCGCGGAAATCCTGCTGCTCCTTGCGATGCTCGTCGTGCTCGGCCCGCTTGTCCGGGGCTACGTCAAACCCACCGCCCGCTTCGGCCTCAGCGACTTCCCGATCTGAAAGGCACAGTCATGCACCCAGACCTCACTCCCGGCATCGACGTGGCGCTCCTGACCTTCTGGGCGTTCGTGCTCTTCTTCATCGGGCTGGTCTTCTGGCTGCGACGCGAGGATCGGCGCGAGGGCTATCCCGTCGAGGACGAGACCAGCGGCCGCCCCGACTATTGGGGCGGGCCGCTGCAGGCGCCCCCCGCCAAGACCTTTCACCTGCCCTTCGGCCATGGCGACGTGACCGTGCCCCGCGATCGCCGCGAGCCCGTCCGCATCGCCGCGCGTCGCGCCGACCGCTTCGCAGGTGCGCCCTATGTGGCGACCGGCAATCCGCTGGTCGACGGCATCGGGCCGGCCGCCTGGGCCGAGCGCGCGCACCATCCCGATCTGGACATGGAAGGACATCCCCGCATCGTCCCGCTCAGCACGGCGGCGGGCTTCACGACCTCGGTGCGCGACCCCGACCTGATCGGCTGGCCGGTGCTGGGCGCCGACGGGGCGTTCGCCGGCACGGTCGCCGATCTGTGGATCGACAAGTCCGATCGGCTGATCCGCTATATCCAGCTCGCGGGCGAAGGCGCGCCGCTGCTGGTGCCGTTCATGATGTCCAAAGTCGATCGCCGACGCCGTCGCGTGGTGGTCGACGCGCTGAACGCCCGCCAGTTCGGCGACGCGCCCCGGCTCGGCGCGAGCGATCAGGTCACGCTGTACGAGGAGGACCGGGTGCAAGCCTATTTCGGCGGCGGCTACCTCTTCGCCAACCCGAGCCGGCAGGAGCCGTTCCTGTGATGGAGCATGACGAAGGCGCGGTGCACGGCCTGCCCGGCCGCCTGCCGCCCGGCGAGCGCATCCTGTGGCAGGGCGCGCCGGACTGGCGCGTGCTGGCGCGGACCGCGTTCCACACCCGCCTGATCGCCGGCTATTTCGGGGTGCTGGCGGCAGTGGCGCTGGCGGTGGCCGGCGGCGAGGACGGCTACTCCGGCGTCGCCATGACGCTGGGGCTGGGTATCGCCGCGGTTGCGCTGCTGCACCTGCTCGCCTGGGGTTCGGCGCGCACCACCGTCTATACGCTCACCAATCGGCGTATCGTTCTCCGGGTCGGCATGGCGGTGCCCAAGTGCATCAACCTGCCGCTGACCCAGATCGCCGCGGTCGACCTGGCCGCGCGCGCCGACGGCACGGGCGACCTGCCCCTCCAGCTGCTGGGCGTGCCGCGTCTCGGCTATCTGGCGCTGTGGCCGCATGCGCGCGCCTGGCGCGTGTCCCGCCCCGAGCCGATGCTGCGTGCGGTGGCGAACGCGGCGGACGTGGCCGCGCTCGTCGCCCGCACCTGCCTCGCCGCCAATCCGGACGGGCGCATCGCGCCGATCGAGGCGACGCCGGAGCCTGTGCACGGGCTGGTGGGAGCGCGGGCGGCATGAACCTGCGGCAAACCCGGGCGGACACGCTGCCGCAGGGCGCGGTCGGGATCGCGGGGGCGATGGTGCTTTTCGCGCTGGGTGCGGTCGCCCTGGTGCGGGTCACGGGAATGCCGGTCGCCGCCTCGCCCGCGGCATTCCGGGCCGAAGCTCGGATCGCGCCGGTCGCGACGCGAACATTGGGCTTCAGCGACCGCGCGGACGGTGCCGTGGTGATCCGGGACACCGACAGCGGCGACACCGCGGCCGTGATCGCGGCGGGCGAAAAGACCGGCTTTATCCGCGGCGTGATGCGCGGCTTCGCGCGCGACCGCCGCGCGCGGGGCATCGGCGAAGGCCCGCCGTTCGACCTTACGCTATGGCGCGATGGTCAGCTGTCGCTGACCGACACGGCCACCGGGCGCTCGGTCGAGCTGACCGCGTTCGGCTCCACCAATCGCGCCGCATTCGCCGCCTTGCTGAAAGGAACCGTCCGATGATCGCGCTCCGCCGCACCCGGTTCGACACGCCCTGCCGAGTCGAGCTGGAGCATAGCGACGAGTTTCTGTGCGCCCATGTCGTGCTGACCGACGGATACGAGGTCGGCCCGGGCGACCGGGTGCGCGTTCACGGCGCGCCGATCACCGTCGGCTTCGGCGAGCGCCGGGTGGTGGAGCGCACCGCCACCGTCGAGCGCGCCAGCACCGTCGAACGGCTGTGGACCAAGTTCGCCGGCCATTTCGAGATGACCGAACTCTACGAAGTCAGCTTCAGCGATCGGATCCAGGCATGAACGCGCACACCAGCATCGCCGCCGCACCCCACGCGGACACGATGAGCATCGCCCAGGAGAACACCGTCCTGTCCCCGCGCTTCTATACGACCGACTTCGCGGCGATGGACCGCATCGATGTGTCGGGCGTGCGGCGCGAGTGGGATGCGCTGATCCAGGAGATGGTGGACGACCCGAACCGCCTCCATTTCAAGCGCACGGCGGCCTTCGACGGCGTGATCGAGAGCCTGCCCGACGGGCTGCGGCAGGAATTCGTCGACTTTCTGGTGAGCTCGCTCACTGCCGAATTCTCAGGCTGCATCCTCTATGCCGAGATCGCCAAGCGGGTGAAGAACCCCGACATCCGGCAGCTCTTCCGCCTGATGAGCCGCGACGAGAGCCGGCACGCGGGCTTCATCAACGATACGCTGAAGGACTCCGGGATCGGCATTGATCTCGGCTTCCTGACCAAGACCAAGAAATACACCTACTTTCGGCCGAAATTCATCTTCTATGCGACCTATCTGAGCGAGAAGATCGGCTATTCACGCTATATCACGATCTACCGGCACCTGGCGCGGCATCCGGAGCTGCGCTTCCACCCGATCTTCAACTGGTTCGAACAATGGTGCAACGACGAGTTCCGCCACGGTGACGCCTTCGCCATCCTGATGCGGACCGATCCGAAGCTGCTGACCGGCGTCAACCGGCTCTGGATCCGATTCTTCCTCGTCGCCGTCTACGCCACGATGTACGTGCGCGACCATAACCGGCCGGCGTTCCACAAGGCGCTCGGCATGGATCCGACCGACTACGACCGGCGGGTCTTCACCATCTGCTCGGAAATCACGCGGCAAGTCTTTCCCGTCGTGCTCGACACCGAGAACCCCCGGTTCCTGCGCGGGCTGGAGCGGTTGCGGCGGATCGCCGTCGGCATCGACGCGGCGAAGCAGCGGGGCGGCGTGATCGGGGCGGTCAAGCGGGTCGGTCTGAGCGCGGCCGCCGCCATGGCGTTCGCGCGGCTTTACCTGACCCCCGTCCAGCGCAACGAGGCACCCGCCGACGTGCGGCTGGTTCCGGCCTGGTGACGCACGCATGACGCTGGCGCCGCTCCTCTTCGCGCTGCTGATGTGGTTCATCGGCACCGCGGCGGTGGTCTGGCTCGACAGCCGTCCGAGGCGGACCTTCCGTACCAGCCTGACGCTGGCGGGGCTGGTCGCGATCGGGGCGTCCGTGCTGGTCGGGGCGCACGCGGACCGGACGGATGCGGCCGGGGCCTATACGGGGTTCGCCGCCGCCATCGCGATCTGGGGCTGGCACGAGATGAGCTTCCTGATGGGCGAGATCGCCGGTCCCAACCGCGCGCCCTGCCCTGCCGGCGCGACCGGCTGGGCGCGGTTCAGGGCGGCGACGGCGACCGTGATCCATCACGAGCTGGCGATCGCGGCCACCGCGCTGGCGCTCTTCGGGCTCACCTGGGGGCAACCCAACCAGGCCGCTCCGCTCACCTTCCTGCTGCTCTTCGCGCTGCGGCTTTCCGCCAAGTTCAACCTGTACCTGGGCGTGCCGAACCTGAGCGACGAAGTGTTTCCGGAGCATCTCGCCTATCTGAAAAGCTACTTCCGGGTAGCGTCGATGAATCCGCTGTTCCCCGTATCCCTGGCCTTTGCGGGCGGGATTGCAGCCTGGGCCTGGAGTGTGGCGCAGGGCGCGCCGGTCGGCAGCGGCGCCGCGGCAGGCGCGACGCTGCTGGTGGGGCTGGCGGTACTCGGCCTGGTCGAGCATCTATTCCTGGTGCTGCCGATGCGCGACGCCAAGCTGTTTCAATGGGCAAGTCACGAGAGAGCGGCGGGGGTCGCTCCCATCGACGGGGTAAGGAGAGGGCGATGAACTACGATCAGGTGCTCGGCGCGCAGCTCGATGCGCTGCGGGAAGCGGGCAACTACCGGATCTTCGCCGAGATCGAGCGCCAGGCTGGCGCCTTTCCCCGTGCGCGGCGCTGGGCCGACGGCGCCCAGGTCGACGACGTGACCGTGTGGTGCTCGAACGATTACCTGGGCATGGGCCAGCATCCCAAGGTGCTGGCCGCCATGCATGAGACGCTGGACCGCTGCGGCGCGGGCGCGGGCGGCACGCGCAACATCTCGGGCACCACGCACGCGCACGTGCTGCTCGAGGCGGAGCTCGCCGACCTGCACGGCAAGGATACGGCGCTGATCTTCACGTCGGGCTATGTGTCGAACTGGGCGGCGCTGTCGACGCTTGCCGCACGGCTGCCGGACTGCGTCGTCCTCTCCGACGCGCTCAACCATGCCTCCATGATCGAGGGCATCCGGCACAGCCGCGCGGAGTGCCAGCGCTGGCGGCACAACGACGTGGCGCACCTCGACGAGCTGCTGTCACAGGTCGCGCCCGGCCGCGCCAAGCTGGTGGCGTTCGAGAGCGTCTATTCTATGGACGGCGACATCGCGCCGATCGCCGAGATCCTGGACGTGTGCGAGAAGCATGGCGCGCTAAGCTATATCGACGAGGTCCATGCCGTCGGCCTCTACGGCCCGCGCGGCGGGGGCGTGGCCGAGCAGCTGGGTCTGATGGACCGCATCGACGTGATCGAGGGGACGCTGGGCAAGGCGTTCGGCGTCATGGGCGGCTACATCGCCGCGTCCAGGACGCTGTGCGACTTCGTCCGCAGCTTCGCGAGCGGGTTCATTTTTTCTACCGCGCTTCCGCCCGCGGTGGCCGCCGGCGCGACGGCGTCGATCCGGCACCTGAAGGAGAGCCAGGTCGAGCGCGTGCGCCACCAGAATCGGGTGAAGATCGTGCGCCAGCGGCTGGATGCGCTGGGTATCCCGCATTTGCCCAACCCCAGCCACATCATCCCCGTCATGGTCGGCGACCCGCATCACGCCAAAATGATCAGCGACTGGCTGATGGACCATCACGGCATTTACGTGCAGCCGATCAACTACCCGACCGTGCCCAAGGGCACCGAGCGGCTGCGCATCACGCCATCCCCCGTCCACACCGACGGCGATATCGACCGATTGGTCACCGCGCTGAGCGAAATCTGGTCGCAATGCGCGCTGGCGCGGCGCGATATCGCCGCCTGACCAGCCCTGCCGTCGCCGGCGTCCGCGTCAGTCGTGCAGCCGGCGTCGGACGCGCAGCATCGCCAGTGTCACCGCGGCGAGCACCAGCGGCACCGCCGCCGCCATGGTCAGCTCATGCGATACCCCGTGGAACGCACCAGCCGCATAGCCGATCAGCGACACGAGGTAGTAGCTGATCGCGACGACCGAGAGTCCCTCCACGGTCTGCTGCAGCCGCAGCTGCAGGTCGGTGCGTCGGTCCATTGAGGACAGCAGGTCACGGTTCTGCTTGGCGAGCGCGATGTCGATGCGGGTGCGGAGCAGCTCGCTGGACCAGGCGGCGCGCTGCGACAGGTCCTCCAGCCGGGCCGAGAAGCTGTCGCAGGTCCGCACCGCCGGCGTCAGCCGCCGGTCGGTGAAGTCGGCCAGCGTCTGATGGCCGCGCACCGCGCCGATCTGGAGCGCTCCCAGTCGGTCCGTCGTCAGCTGCGCATAGGCGCGCGTCGCGCTCATCCGGTAGCGGGTTTCGGCCATGAGCCGCGCCAGCTCGGCCGAGAGATAGGTGAGCTCGTCGAGGAGCCGGTCGTCCTCGGTCGTCCGTTCGGAGATGGCGCGGGTGAGCTCGGCCAGGCGGGTCTCGAGCGCGGAGACCGCCGGCGTGAGCCGCTGCGCGACCGGAAGGCCGAGCAGGGCCATGTTGCGGTAGTTGCCCAGCTCCTGCAGCCTCTGCACGAGCTGGGCGGGCTCGTCGCCGGCGAGGCCTCGGTCGAGCACCAGCAGGCGGCCATAGCCGTCCGGGTGAAGCCGGAAATCGGATAGGATTCGCGCCGCCCCGCCCGCGACGTCGCACACGACCATCGCCTCGCGCGCGAACCAGTCCTCGCCCGCCGGATCGGGTTCCGCCTCCGCCGTCAGCGCCAGCTGCGTCGCGCGGACGATCTCGCCGGGCATGTCGGCCAGGATCGCCGAGAGCTGCGGTTCGAAATGCGCGGGGTCGAACGGCGCGGCGAAGGCTCCTTCGCGCAGCAGAGTGTAGGTCGCGAACTCGGTATGCCGTTCCCAGACCAGGACCATGCCGTCGAGCGCGAGTACGGCGTATTTCGCGGCGATCGGGACGACCACGCGGCCGTTGTCCGCGAGCGCCTCGATGTGCCGGCGCGCGGCGTCGGCGGCGGCCTCGCCCATCACCGTCACGATCTGGACCAGCCGGCAGGGCGCGGCGAAGCGCGGCAGCCGCCGGACGTGCATCTCTTCCGACAGCGCGGCGCGCTGGGCGTGGTTTCGCATGGTCATCGGTCCGCGCCGCCGCCCGGGGCGGCGCGGGCCGGGATCACTGCCGCCCGGGGATGGGGGCGGGCTCGTTCCGGCCGGTCAGGGTGCCGGGCTGGTTGAACGCGGCCGGCACCGCCGCCCCGGCGTTCGGCCCGGCTTCGGCCGGCGCCGGCGCGCCGCCTGGCCCCCGCAGCGCGGGCGCCTGGGCGATCATGCTCACGCCACCGAGCGGCTTCGACACGCCCTGATGGCAGGTCGTGCAATTCACCTTATACGGGTCGCCATGCGGCCCTTTGCGATAGGCCGGGAAGACTGAAGTGAGCGACTCGATGTAGCTCTGGTTGGTGTCGCGCACCATGCGAATGCCGTAATAAGCGGTGGCGCGTTGCGCGGTGCTGAGGTTCCAGGCGCGGAACGACTGGCTGTTGTGGCAATAGGTGCAATTCACGCCGAGCGCCGAGCTCAGATGCATCATCAACCCATAGCTCGCCTCCGCAGTCTTGATGGAGACGGCGTGGTCGGGCGAGGGCAGCGCTCGGGCGGAGGCGACCCGGATCTCGTCCGCCGCCTGGCCGGCGAAATAGGGTCCGAAAACGTCGGACGGCAGCGACGCATAGCCGACGTTCGGGTCGGGCGTGTTCTGGCCGCGCTTGTTCCCGCGAATGGTGTCCGGATCGGCGCTGGTGTTATCCGCCCGCGCCCAGACCGCCGCCGGAACCGCGTTCCCGCGGTGGCAGGTGTAGCAGGTGACGCCCGTCTGCTTCACATGGCTCGACCAGCGCGAGTTGATGTTCTGCGTCATCTGCAGCATGCGCCGCGCGACGACCTTGGTATATTTCTCATCCGACGCCATGTTGGCCGGGTTGTGGCAATAGTTGCAGCCGGCCTGCTCCGCAGGCGCGTTGGCCGGCACGACCCAGAGGTTCATCTGCGCCATCAGGTGGTTGAACCGCTCGGTGCTGACGTTCCGCAGCACTTGGACGTTCTGATAGGTCTGCCCGGCGGTCGGCCCGCCGTCCGGCGGCAAGGGATAGGCTTCGGCCGGGATCGCGACCGCGGCCTTGATGTTGCTGACGTCGTTGATCTGGTTCAGCCCCGCGCCGCGGAAGCCGGTCTGGGTCGAGACCTTGGCACCGGGTTCGCACCCCGCGATCGCCAGGGCCGCGACCGCGCCGACGCTGAGTGTGACTAGACGGCTCATAGCGCCCCTCCCGGCAAGGCGGCGGGATCGAGCACGCCCGTGCTCGGATAATCCGCCGCGAACTGGTTGATCACCGCCCACAGATACCAGTTGTCGACCACCGTGCCTGTCAGCAGGATGCCAATGCCGCCGGTGATCGGGCACAGGATCGCGAACCACCAGGCCCAGCGATGGATCGACTCCGCGGTCGCATTGAAGCCCATGGTCCAGCGCCAGAACAGCATGCCGCGTTCGAACGCGGTGCCACGATCGGTGATCTGCTCCAGCTCTCGCTCGGCCCCGTAGCGGGCCGTCGCCAGGACCGTCGCGCCGTGCATCGCGAACAGGAGCGTCGAGCCGTAGAGGAAGACGATCGAGAGGCAATGGAACGGGTTGTAGAAGAGGTTTCCGTAGCGGATCGAGAACGCAGCGGTCCAATCCAGGTGGGGGAAGATTCCGAACGGAACCGCCTCCGCCCAGCTGCCCATGAGCAACGGGCGGATGAAGCCGAGCGTCAGGATCAGGAAGATGCCCGCTCCGAACGCCCAGGCGACATGGTTGCCGAGACCTAGCGCGCGCGCGCGGCGGAAGGTGCGTAGCCACCAAAGGAGCAGCGCCGCCGTCATGAAGAAGCCCGCCATCTGCCACCAGCCGCCCTGTGCGAGCGGCACGAAGGGCGTGAAGCCCCATTCCGGCCCAGGCGGCTCCAGCGCCAGCCAGGGCAGCTGGCGGACGAACTGGATCGGGTCCCAGTTCACGCTCGCCCACATGTTGAGGCCGATGATCTCGAAGGCGAGGAAGGCGCAGACGAGCGAGGCCAGGCCGAGCTTGCCGAGGTAGATCGGCCCGATCTGCGCCGCGCCAAGCTTGCCCGCCCAGTAGTTGAAATGTGCGGAGCGGCCGCGGACGAAGCTGCCGGTGCGGATCGCCGGCCCGTTCTCGATCGGCCCGCGCAGCTGCACCTGGGTGAAGACGTTCTGGTAGCGTAGCATCGACTATCCCCCCTTCACGACCAGATCGGCAGGTTGAGCCACCAGGTCCACCATTCGGGCCAGCCCCGCGTCCAGAACGGACCGGAGATGATGATGCAGATCGCGCTCCAGAACCCCGCCGACAGCGCCAGGAACAGGCCCAGCCGGTGAATGCCCAGCGTGCCGATCGAATAGCCGATCGTGTCGCGGAAGAACGCGTCCTCATATTCCGGCGTTTTCACGTACTCGCCCTTGGGCGGGTTGGCCGCGGACAGCACCAGCGCGCCGTGAAAGGCGAGCGCGCCGCCGGTCACGAAGAAGAAGCTGACCGCCAGCATGTGCGCCGGATTGTAGTGGAAGTGCAGATACTGGTAGCCGGTGTTCGACACCCAATCGAGGTGGCTGAAGATCCCGTACGGAAATCCGAAGCCCCAAGCGCCCAAAAGCCACGGCCGGATCACGACCAGGCTGACATAGGCGAAGATCGCGAAGCTGTAGGCGAAGGGGACGTGATAGCCCATGCCCAGCTTGCGGCTGATCTCCACCTGGCGCAGCGCCCAGGAGCAGAAGGCGATGATCGCGCAGACCGTGATGATCTGCCACAGGCCGCCCTGCTTCAGCGGCGCAAGGCTGAGGCCGTAGCTGATGTCGGGGGGCGCTATGTTGATGAGCCAGGGATTGAACGTGCCCTGGACGGCCGCGCCGTAGAAGATGAGCGCGGTGCCAAGCGACGCGGCGATGGCCGTGGTGACGCCGAAGAAGCCCACGTAAAAAGGGCCGACCCAGAAATCGAACAGGTCGCCGCCGATCAGCGTGCCCCCTCGGACCCGGTATTTCCGTTCAAAGCTCAGCAGCGCCATGACACCACCACCCGACCGCCGCGCGCCGCGACGCATCGCCTCCTAGAGTGATCCGTTTCGAATGGGTGGCGCCGGCCCGCGACGGGCCAGGCCCGCCCACTCGAAAGGGGCTTGATCGAGCCTTCGCTCAGCTTCCCGCTGCGGGAGACGCCGCGACCGGCGCCGCCCCCGCAGGAGCCGCAACCGCACCCTGCGCCGCGCGCGGGCCGTCAAGCCAGTTGTACCGGTTCGTGCTGAGCAGGATGAAATGGATCAACAGCGCCAGCGTGAACAGGAAGATGAACAGCGCCACCAATGAGCGGCGCGGGTCGAAAATGAGCCAGATTCTCCACATTGCGTGGTTCCTTTCTTGTATCAGCCCTTATCCCGTCAGGTGCGGGACTAGAGCCAGGGCCGCCAGTTCCACACCAGGATGTGGGCGACGATCGCCACAGCCGTGAAGATCAGGAAGCTCATCATGAAGAGCTTGTGGAACTCCTTGGCCTCTTCGGGGCTGAGGTATGCCCCCGGCCCAAGTTTTTCGTCGGTATGTCTCAGATCGCTCATGTCACGTCTCCATTCTTCCCACCGAGGACAGGAGCGTGGAAACGCGCTCCTCCACGGCATCCACGCGGGCATGCTCGCCCCCGAGGATCCTGTCTCCGCGCAGGCCCGGCACGGACCGACGGGAAGGCGAGCACCGCGCGCTCACGCGGCGCGGCTTTCGGCGATCGCGAGCGCCAGACGCTCGGACGTTACGGAGGCCTCTCCGGCGCGCCGCGCTGCGCGCTCGGCGGCGTCGCGGATACGCTTGGCGGCGGAGATGCGGACGAGAACCGGTTCGCGCTCGACGACGCGGTCGAGCTCCGACTTGGCCGCCGCGTCCCAGGCGAGCTCGCGTTCCAATCGCGCGGGCGTCGCCTCCGCACGGTCGAGCTGGGACGCGAGCGGCAGGATGTGGAAGAGCGCGTCGAACAGCGCGTTGCACACCTCCTGCACCAGATAGGTCGCGCCTCCATAGCCCATGAAGGGCGTGCCGGTATGGCGGCGGATGATCGCGCCGGGGAAGCTTGCGGGCACGAACACGCCCCGTCCTCCGGCCTCGGCCATATACATGCGCTCGTTGAAGCTGCCGAACAGCACGAGCGGCGGGTTGGCGGCGATCATGTCGCGCACCGCCTGATTGTCGGACTTCGCCCCCGCGCAGCGCGACACCGCGAAGTGGCACGGCAGGCCCATATCGTCCTCGAGAAACTTGCGGACGCCGCGCGCATAGGTGTCGGTCGCGACGATGCCGAAGCTCGCCGTGCCGAAGAAGTCCTGCGTCACCGAGCGCCACAGATCCCAGAGCGGCTTGATCGTGGTGTGCTTCTCGCGCTCGATGAAGGGCTCGGGATCGAGCCCGGTCAGCTCGCCCAGCTTGCGCAGGAACGCGGTCGTGCTCTCCAGCCCGATCGGGGCTTGAAGGTATGGCCGTTCCAAGACCTCGCACAGTCCGCGGCCGAACTCGCGGTACATGCAGACGTTGACCTGCGCCTCGGCCAGCCGGCGCACGTCGGCGAGATGGCTGCCGAGCGGGAAGACCATCCCCACCTCGGCCCCGATCCCCTCGACGAGGCGGCGGATCTCGGCGAGGTCGGAGGGCATGTTGAAGGTGCCGTAGATCGGGCCGATGATGTTGACCCGCGGCTTCGCTCCCGGTTTGGGCGGACGGACGGGCGGCACCTTCTTCGGGCCGAACTGGGTCCACAGCCAGGTCAGCGCGCGATCGGCGGACTGCCACTGATCCTCGTCGATGGTGCGCGGCAGAAAGCGCTGGATATTGGTCCCCTCGGGCGTGACGCCGCCGCCGATCATCTCGGCGATCGAGCCGGTGACGACGACGGCGGGCAGGTCGGGGTCCAGCGTCTTCCAGGCGCGTTTCATCGCGCCCTCGGTGCCGTCACGGCCGAGCTCCTGTTCGGACAGACCGGTGACGACGATCGGCAGTTCGTGCGGCGGAAGCGCGTCGGTGTAGTGGAGCACCGAGGTGACCGGCAGGTTCTCGCACCCGACCGGCCCGTCGATGATGACCTGCAGCCCCTTCACGGCGGTGAAGGCGTAGACCGCGCCCCAATAGCCGCCAGCCCGATCATGATCGAGGATCAGGGTCACGTGCCGACGCTCTCTTCCGCCTTGGCGGCGGCGATGCGGCGGGCGGCGTATTTGGCCTTGAACTCGGGGCGGGCAACCGGGCGATCTTCCCACACGCCGGCGCTTTCCTCTCGGCCGACCCCCTCGAAGAAAGCGGTCATGCGGGCGAAGCGCTCGCCATTGGCCAAGGCGGCGTTGACGACCTGCGCCAGGCTCCCCGCTCCCGCCGGTCCCATCAGCGGGCGTGCGGAGATCAGGTTCGTGAAATAGAGCGCCGGGATCGCTCGGCTCTTGGCGTGCTGCACCACGGGCGTGGTGCCGATGGCGAGATCGGGGCCGAACTCCTCCACCGCGGCGATATCCTGCTCCAGGCTGGCGCGGTACTGGACGCGGGCGCCACGCGCCTCCAGCCACTCGCGGTCGGCATCGGACCAGGGCGTGCGGGGGCAAGCGGTTCCGACATAGGGCACGTCCGCCCCGCTTTCGATCAGCAGCCGCGCGACCAGCAGCTCGGAACCTTCATAGCCCGACACGGTGATCCGCCCGCGCACGGGCTTGGCGGCGAGCGCGCCGCGGATCGCGGGGACGAAGCGGTTTTTGGCCGCATCCACCTTGTCCTGAGCGATGCCGCACGCCCGGCCGATCGCGTCGAGCCACGCCGCCGTCCCCTCCGCCCCGACCGGCGCCGAGCCCACGATCGGCCGCCCCGCGCTTGCGAATTCGCGGACGCTGGCGGTGTAGAAGGGATGGATCGCTCCGACCACCGCGCAGTCGAGGGCCTGGTACAGCTCGCGCCATTCACGGGTGGGGACGACCGGGCCGGCCGCAAGGCCGAGCGGCTCCAGCATCACGCCGATGCCGGGCGGATCGGCCGGGAACATCTCTCCCAGTAGCGTCACGGTCGGCCGGTCGGGCCGAACCTGCGGCGCCGCCACCGGTCCGCTCTCGGCCTCGCCGCGGGCATAGGCGAGCATCGCGCCCGCGAGCACGTCCTTCGCCTCCGCATGGGTCGGAACGCCGAAGCCGGGCACATCGATGCCGATCACGCGCACGCCGTCGATCTGGTCCGGGAGCAGCTGCAGCGGCACGCCGCTCGCGGTCGGCACGCACAGATTGGTGACCACGATCGTATCGTAGAGCGCGGGGTCGGCGAGCCGCTCGACGGCTTCCTTGATGTCCTCGAACAGCTTGCCCGTGACGAGCGTCTCGGACGAAAAAGGGACGTAGCCGACGCTGCGCTTCGCACCGTAGAAGTGACTGGTGAAGGTTAGGCCGTAGACGCAGCACGCCGACCCCGACAGCACGGTCGCGGTGCGCCGCATCCTGAGGCCCACGCGCAGCGAGCCGAAGGCCGGGCACATGGATTGCGGCTGGTCGTGCGGACCCTGCGGGTAATCAGCGGCGTAGCGCTCCAGCACGCCCGCGTTGCCCGCGAGCGCGGCGGCGTCGCGCATCGTGTCCTTGGACGCGCATCCGCCCTCCACCGCGATCCGGTCCGGCTGGCGTGGGGCCGTGGCGGGGTCGTCGCGCGCCATCAGACCGCGTCGTAGATCACTTCGAGGCTCGGCCTGGGCACATAGGCCGCGCCCCGCATGTCCGCCTGGGTCGCGGGTTTCAGCACCACGTTGCCGCCGGTGTCCTCGGGCTTGAACAGACCGAGCAGCCCGTCCTGGTCGAGCGGTCGCGGCTGCAACGGCGGGGCGCTCGCCACGTTGGTCGCCAGCTCCTCGAACAGCGAGCCCCACTCGCCACCTGGCATGCCGATGATCTGATAGTTGGCCGACTTGCGGCGGATATCCTCGTTGGCGGGGATCGCGCAGAGCACGGGGATGCCGACCGCGCCCGCGAACGCCTTCGCCTCGCCGGTGCCGTCGTCCTTGTTCACGATCATGCCGGCGATGCCGACATTGCCGCCCATCCGGCGGAAATACTCCACCGCCTTGCAGACATTGTTGGCGACGTAGAGCGACTGGAGGTCGTTGGAGCCGACGACGATCACCTTCTGGCACATGTCGCGCGCGATCGGCAGGCCGAAGCCCCCGCACACCACGTCGCCGAGGAAGTCGAGCAGAACGTAGTCGAAGCCCCAATCGTGGAAGCCGAGCTTCTCCAGCGTTTCGAAACCGTGGATGATGCCGCGCCCGCCACAGCCGCGGCCCACCTCCGGCCCGCCCAGCTCCATCGCGAACACGCCGTCGCGCTGGAAGCAGACGTCTTCGATCCCGATCTCCTCGCCGGCCAGCTTCTTGGCGGACGAGGTCTCGATGATGGTGGGCGTCGACTTGCCGCCGAACAGGAGCGAGGTCGTGTCGCTCTTGGGATCGCAGCCGATCAGCAGCACGCGCTTGCCCTGCTGCGCCATCATGTAGCTGAGGTTGGCGAGCGCGAAGGACTTGCCCGAGCCCCCCTTGCCGTAGATCGCGATGATCTGGGTCTCTTTCTTCACCGGGCCGGACGGCACGGGATCGGGCTCCCAAGCAGCCTCCTCGCGCAGCGGGCCGGGGTCGAGCATCGTCATACGGCCCTCCAGTCGAGCACCATCTTGAGGCAGTCGGGATCCGAGAAGGCCTGCGGATAGGCCTCTCCCGCCTCTGCGGCGGGACGCGCGTGGCTGATCAACCCGTCGAGGTCGAGCAGACCGATATCGAGCAGTTCTAGCACCGCGGCGATGTCGACGGGCGTGAACTCGGCCGCGATCCGCAGCCGGGCCTCGCGCATGAAGGCGGGCGGAAAGGCGAAGGAGAGGCGGCCGTAGAAGCCGGCCAGCACCACCTGCCCGCCCTTGGCCAGGCGCGCGAAGGCAAGGTCCAGCACGTCCGCCGCCCCGCTCGCGTCGCAAATGGCCCGATAGTCGCGTCGGTCGTCGCCGGCCGGGTCGATCACGGTGTAGCCAAAGGCGTCGCGCCGGTCGGGGTTCGTTTCCCACACGGTCGGCGCATCGCCGCCGATCGCGACCGCGATGCGGGCGATCAATCGACCGAGGATCCCGTGGCCGATCACCAAGTCCGGCACGCCGCCGACCTCGATGGCATGGCGCGCCGTCGCCGCCAGCGCGAGCAGGATCCCGTCGCGCCCCAGCGAGTCGGGGATGGGGATCGCACGCGCCTGGGGCAGGATGACCCGACGAGCGCTGCCGCCGAACAGGGCGCGCGCATCGCGATAACAGCTGGCGCCGGGCACGAAGACCCACTCGCCGATCCGGCCCCGCGCCTCCGCGCCGGCGTCCACGATCCGGCCGATCGATTCGTAGCCGGGCACCAGGGGATAGCCCATGCCGGGGAAGCTGGGCATCCGGCCCGTCCACAGGAGCTTCTCGGTACCCGAGGAGACGCCGCTCCAGTCCACCTCGACCAGTACGTCTCCGGAAGCCATGGGCAGCAGCGACAGCGATCGGAGTGCGAGCCGTTCAGGCGCCTCCAAGATGATCGCGACCGAGTCCACCTCTCCGGCCTTTCGTTAGCGTCGGGTCGGAATAGGCCCTCGGCAGTGTAGGTGTATATGGACACCGATATGTGTCAAGGGGGTTGGACATTACTCGCGTCTGGCGCTGATCACGCTGGCGGTCAGCGGCATGGCGCTTCGATGCCGCCGTGGACGGGTAAAGCCGACACGCCGCAGCATGTCCCCGATCTCGCGAGGAGTTCGGGCTCGACCGGAGCCCATGGCGAGGAGGTACAGGCCGAAATAGGCGTCCGCGGGCGCCTCTACGCCGCGGACCCCGGCCATCGGCTCCGCGATGACCAGCACGCCGCCGGGCAGCAGGGCGGCATGGATGTTGGCGAGCAGCGCCATCGCGGGCTCGTCGTTATGGTCGTGCAGGACCCGCACCAGACTGACCACGTCGTAGCCGGTGGGCAACGGCCCGCGCAGGAAGTCCCCCCCGTACGTCGTGGCGCGTCCGCCCAGACCGGCCGAGGCGAGTCGCGGCCGGGCGCGCGCGACGACCGCCGGCAGGTCGAACAGCCCGAGGTCCAGCCCCGGCGCGCGCGCCCCCACGGCCGCCAGAAAGACGCCCTCCCCGCCGCCGACGTCGAGCAGCCGTCGGTGGCGGCGGAACGGGTAGGCGTCGGCCACCTGCGACGCGACCATCGGTTGGGAGGCGGCCATCAGCGCGGAGTAGGCGACCGAGTCGGGATCGTCCGGGCCGGCCTGCTCGGCATAACGCCGCAGGCTGGCCAGGGCTCCGCCCCCGCCGTTTCGTCGCAACAGCGCGACCGGGTCGGCCAGGTCGGGGTAAAGGAGGCGGTGGTGCGCGACCATCTCCGCCACGCCAACATTGCCCCGCATCGCCGCACCGCGGACGCCCAGCGTCCAGCCGTCGCCCAGCCGCTCGACCAGTCCGAGCGACGCGCCCGCACGGAGCAGGCGCTCCATACCCCCTACGGGCAGCCCCGTGCGGGACGCCAGCGACTCGCGATCCTGCGGTCCGTCCGCGAGCGCATCGAGCAGGCCGGTGTCGACGCAGGCCGATAGCACCTGCGAGTAGGTGAAGCCGGCGACGAGATCGAACAGCCCGCGCGCCTGACGCCGGGCGACCGCGCGGAACCCCGGCCAGCGCGTGGCGAACCGCTGGAAGTCCTGAGAGGCGAGCAGCCGGTTGCGCCATGCCACCCACCGCCCACGCAATCCAGAGCTGCTGCTTGACGAAATCATGTGTCCACTTTTCTGGACAGGTGTTAGAGTCGCGTCAATCGGAGGTGCGCGCGGGTGCGGGACGGACGGGTGGTCGTGATCGGCGGCGGTGTCGGCGGGCTGACCAGCGCCGCGCTGCTCGCCGCTCATGGTTGCGACGTCACCCTGGTCGAAGCGGCCCCGGGTCCCGGCGGCAAGCTGCGCGCCGTGATGGTGGACGGAGAGGCCGTAGATGGGGGACCGACAGTCTTTACCATGCGCGACGTGTTCGACGCGCTGTTCGTCGAATGCGGGGGGGCGCTCGACGACCAGCTGACGCTCACGCCGGCATCGACCCTGGCGCGGCATGCCTGGGGCGAGGCGCGGCTGGACCTGTTCGCCGACGCGGGCCGGAGCGAGGCGGCGATCGGCGATTTCGCCGGCGCGGCGGAGGCGCGCGGCTATCGCGCCTTCCGCGCCGAAGCGCGCCGGCTTTTCGAGGCGCTGGACCGGCCGTTCATGCGCTCGAGCAAGGCCAACCCGCTTACGCTCGGCTGGCGCATGGGCCTGCGCGGCGTACCGGATTACCTGCGCCCGCGCGCCTTCACGTCACTATGGCGCGCACTGGGCGGCTATTTCGGCGATCCTCGCCTGCGCCAGCTGTTCGGGCGCTATGCGACCTATAGCGGCTCCTCACCCTTCGCCTGCCCCGCGACGCTGATGCTGATCGCGCATGCCGAGGCGAGCGGCGTGTGGCTGGTCAAGGGCGGCATGCACCGGCTGGCGCACGCGCTTGAAGGGCTGGGCCGCGGGGTCGGCGCGCGCTTCCGATATGAGGCGCCCGTCGCCGAGATCCTGGTCGAGCAAGGACGCGCAGCCGGCGTCGTGCTGGCGAGCGGCGAGCGCCTCGCGGCTGACTGGGTGGTATGCAACGCCGACCCGGCCGCCGTCGCGGCGGGCGCGTTCGGGGCGGCGGTGCGGCGTGCGGCCCAGCCGATGCCGCCGAGACGCCGCTCGCTCAGCGCACTGGTCTGGACTGCGCGCGCCGCCACCTCCGGCTTCCCGCTCGCGCACCACAACGTGTTCTTCTCTAACGATTATCGGGCGGAGTTCGCCGCGCTCGCCGCCGGCCGACAGATCGAAGAACCGACGATTTATGTCTGCGCGCAGGATCGCGGCGACGACCGCCCGGACCCGACGGGCCCCGAGCGACTGCAGATCCTCGTCAACGCGCCCGCCACCGGCGACGGCGCCCCCCTCAGCCCAGCGGAGATCGAGACATGCCGGCGACATATGCTCAACAGCCTTTCGCGGGCGGGTCTTTCCGTCGATCCGGCTGGCCCGTCGGTGCTGACGACGCCCTCGGACTTCGACCGGATGTTTCCCTCGACGGGTGGAGCCCTTTATGGACCGGCCTCGCACGGGTGGGCGGCCTCCTTCCGCCGCCAGGGCAGCCGGACGGCGATCCCTGGGCTCTACTGCGCGGGCGGGAGCACGCACCCCGGCGCGGGCGTCCCGATGGCGGCGCTTTCCGGCCGGCTAGCCGCCGCGTGCCTGCTCAAGGACCGCGCTTCGACGTCGTGGTCCAGCCGAACGGTTATGCCTGGTGGTACATCGACGCGAGCAGCGACGCCGAAGGTCCCGATGGGGGCGCCCACGGGCTGACGATCATCGCCTTCGTCGGCAGCGTCTTCTCGCCCTATTACAAGCTCAGCGGCCGGGGCCGGCCCGACAACCATTGCGCGATCAACGTCGCGCTGAGCGGCCCGGGCGGCGGCGCCTGGGCGATGACCGAACGATCGGCCAAGCGCGTCGCCCGCGACGCCGATCATTTCGCGGTCGGACCGAGCCACCTCCGCTGGGATGGCGACACGCTGGTGATTGAGGTGGACGAAGTGTCCGCACCGCTCGGATACCGGGTGCGCGGCACCGTACGCGTGCGGCCCGAGCAGATCGGCACGACCGCCTTCCTGCTCGACCCCGACGGCCGGCACCGCTGGCACCCGGTTGCGCCGCGCGCGCGCGTCGAGGTTGAGATGGAGCGCCCGGGCGTGCGCTGGACGGGCGACGGCTATTTCGATTCGAACTTCGGCGACGAGCCGCTGGAGGACGGGTTCGACGACTGGCACTGGTCGCGCGCGCACCTGAAGCAGGACGTCGCGGTGCTGTACGAGGGCCGGCGGCGGCACGGCCGTCCCTTCAACCTGGCGCTGAAGTTCGACCGGCAGGGGCGCTGGCACGACGTCGATCAGCCCCCGCCGGCGTCGCTGCCGCGCAGCGGCTGGCTGGTGCGGCGGGCGACCCGCGCGGACGCCGGGCATCCGCCGCGGGTGCTGAAGACCTGGATCGACGCGCCCTTCTACGCCCGCAGCGCGCTCGCGACACGGCTCTACGGGGAGGACGTGGTCGCCGTCCACGAGAGTCTGTCGCTCGGCCGCTTCCGGTCACCGGTCGTCCAGTCGATGCTCCCCTACCGGATGCCCCGCGCCTTCTGGTGACCCGGCCTCCCTCGCCTGTTTTTGGGCCTTGTCGCGCGCGATCTCGCGGTTGACCGAGATGAGCTGCCAGATGCCGAAGGCGAGCGCGGGAATGCCGGCAATCGCGAGGTCCATCAGGCTCAGATAGCTGCTGCTCATCGTCGCTCTCCCATAAAGTCGCGGATCAGCGCCGCGACCTCCTCGGCGCGCTCTTCATGCGCCAGATGACCGCCGCCGGAGAGCGTGACGAGGTCCGCTCCCGGAATCAACGACGCCGCTGCTCGAGCGCTTCCAATCGGGATCGCGGCATCCCGATCGCCATGGAGCAATCGCACAGGCAAGGCGAGCCGCGGCAGGTCGCGGGTGAGCGTCTCTAGGTCCCAGTCCGCCATCATTGTGATCGCGCCATCGCAATGCGCCGGGGTCGCGAAGAGCGCCTGGTAGGCGCGCACTCCCGCGCCGTCGATCCGGGAGCCGGTGCTGCGGAGGAGGAAGCGCTCGGCATCCGCGGGCGTACGCACCATCTGCGCGAACAGATAGGGCGCGAACGGATTGACGAACAGCATCCGCGCGAGCGTCGGGAACAGCTTCGCCGCGAGGCCCGGGAAGGGCAGCAGCGCGGCGGAGAGCCCGACGAGCGCGGCGGGTGCGGCCACGCCGTCCAGCGCCATGCGCGCGGCGATGGCGGCACCGGCGGAATGGCCAACGATCGCTTGTGGCTGGACCTCAAGGGCGCGCAGCAGATCGCCGATGGCGCGCGCGATCGCCGGCATGGCGAGCCCGCCGAGCGGGCGTCCGGTGGTGAATCCATGCCCCGGCAGATCCGGGGCGACGACCGTGAAATCGCATGCGAGCAGCGGCAGGAGTCCCCGCCAGCTATGCGTCGCCGCGCCGGTGCCGTGCAGGAGCAGCAGCACCGGCCCCTCCCCCATGACCTGCACATGCCAGCGGAGCCGGCCGGCGTCGACGAAGCGGCTGTACGCGCGGTTCGGCCAGTCGCGGCCCTCCACCTTCCACCGCGGCGCCCGCATCCTCCCCTAGCCGCGCTGAGCGGTGCGGACGGCCGCATGCATCGCGGCGGCATCGGCGCGGGGAAGCGGCAGATATTGCGCCCGCATCGCGCGGGCGAGCGCGGCGCCTTCGGCTCGCGGGCGTGCGCCGGTGTCGAGAAACACCGCTCCGATCCCGGCCGCTCCGATCGCCCTGGCCGCCGCCACTGCATCCGCTTCCGCGGCGGCGCGCGAGGCCCGGCCGTCGGCGGCGATGTTGGCGCGGCCGTCGGTCAGGACGACGATGAAGGGCGTGCGACCGCGCGCACGCGCCGCCTCGGCCAGCTCGCGCCCGGCATGGAGCCCGGCGGCCAGCGGCGTGCCGCCGCCGCCGGGAAGTTCGGCCAGCGCACGCCGCGCGCGGGCGAGCGAGCGGGTGGGCGGCAGCAGCAGCTCGGCGGCCGTGCCGCGGAAGGCCAGGAGCGCGACCTGCGCGCGCCGCACATAGGCTTCGGCCAGCATCAGCTCGACCGCGCCCTTCGCCTCCGCAAGCCGCGCCAGCGCAGCGGACCCGGAGGCATCGACCGCGAAGATCGTCACCGCCTCCGCCCGGGTCTCGAAGCGGCGGACGCGCAGGTCGTCGCGACGGACCCGCACCCGCCCGCCCCGCCCACCGCGCACGGACTGCCAAGGCGCGGCCGCCCGCAGCGTGTCGATCAGGCTCAGCCGCGCACCGCCGCCGGGCAGCCCCGGTCGCGCACCGAGCGGACGCCCGCGCACGCCGGACTTGCGTCGCTCCCCGCCACCGCTGCCGCGCGTGGCCTTGCGGCTCCGCCCCTCGGCGATCCGCGCCAGGACATGCGGTGGAAGCGCCGCCAGCGCCGCCGCGAGGACCGTGTCGGCCAGCGCGCCGGGATCGCCGCTCTCCTCCTCACCGTCCTCGCCATCGCGCGGGGGCGGCGGCTCGGGCGCGGCCTCCTCTTGGGCTGCGGGCAGACGCGTGGCGCGCGGGGCCAGGACAAGGCGGACGGCGAGGGTCACGTCGTCTTCGCCGATCGCCTCACGCCCGTTCAGCACCGCCGAAGCGCGGGCCGCGCGCAATGCGTAAAGCGGCGCGCGGGCCGAATCGATCCCGAGTGCGGCGGCCGTGGCGGCGATCGCTCGAGCAACGTCGCTGTTGGGATGCTCGGTCCCACCCTGGCGAAGGCCGGGGTCCGATTTCGAACCGTCAGCCGGGGCGTCCCCACCCTGAAGCTGCGCGGCAACCGCGTCCCCTCCTGCGCCGGGTTGGAGCGCGGTAGAGAGGTCCATCCAGAAGGCCAGGCGTTCCGCCAGCGCCGCGGGCGGGCGTTCGTCGGGTTCCGCCCCGTCGTCGAGAGCGGCAATCAGAAAACCCGCGCCCGCATCCATCGCTGCCGCGAGCCGTCCTGCCAGGGCGTCCGGCAACCGCTCGGCCATGGGTACGACCAGCATGCCGCCTGCCGCCTCCGCGAGGAGACCGGTCGCCGCGACGGGCCGCCCGGTCGCGAGCGTCGCGGCGAGGTCGATGCCGCCGAGCAGGCGACCGTCGTCGATATGGGCCGGAACGCGACGAACGGGCGCCTCCTCCGGCAGACCGGCGCGGAGTTCGGCGACGGCCCGGTCGCGCGCCTCGCCGCCGCCGCGCAGGACGATGCCGCCGAGGCGCGGGTCGATGGCGCACAGCCGCGCCGCGATAAGGGCGTCGGCCCAGGTGTCGGGCGCGGTCACGCCGCTAGGCTTTGCGGCGCCAGCTGCTCCAGCGCCCGCTCGATGCGCGCGGTCGACCCCGTTTCGTCCAGCACGTTGCGGCGGAGCCGGTGTCGTAGCGCCATCGGCGCGACCGCGGCGACGTGATCGACCGTCGCGGTCGCCGCGCCGTCGAGCGCCGCCAGCGCGCGTGCGGCCCGCATCAGCGTCAGCTCGCCACGCAGCCCGTCCGCGCCGACCGCGATGCAGAGGCGGGACGCGAACCGCAGCACCGGCTCTGGCACCACCACCTCGGGCAGCATCTCCCGCCCGCGCGCGATACGGCGCAGCGTCTGGCGCTCCGCGCGACGCCATCGCTCCGCGAACGCCTCCGGCGCGCGCTCGAAGGCGTCGCAGCGGGTCAGGATCTCGACGCGCTGCCCCAGATCCTGCGGCGTGCGCACCTCGACCGACAGGCCGAAGCGGTCGAGCAGCTGTGGGCGCAGCTCGCCCTCCTCCGGATTGCCGCTGCCGATCAGGACGAAGCGCGCCGGGTGGCGCACGCTCAGCCCCTCGCGCTCGACCACATTCTCGCCCGACGCCGCCACGTCGAGCAGCAGGTCGACGATATGATCCTCGAGCAGGTTGATTTCATCGATATAGAGGAAGCCGCCGTGGGCGCGAGCGAGCAGCCCCGGCTCGAACGCCTTCACCCCGGCGCCGAGCGCGCGTTCCAGATCGAGCGCCCCCACGACCCGGTCCTCGGTCGCGCCGAGCGGCAGGTCGACGAAGGGAACGGGGACCTTGCCCTTGCGCGGCGTCCCGTCCTGATAGCCTGCCTGCGAAGCCGGCACGGGGGGCAGCAGCGCCGCGAGCGCGCGCACCGCGGTCGACTTGCCCGTCCCGCGGTCGCCGAAGACCATGACGCCGCCGATCCGCGCATCCACCGCGGCGAGCAGCAGCGCCTGCTTCATCTCGTCCTGGCCGACGATTGCGGAGAATGGGAAGGACAGGCGCATGCCAGAGGTGTAACAGCGGTTGGACACTCCACAAGCGGGACGTTGCTGTTGCCCTCCACGCCGGTCATCGTCGCGGTCGCGGTCGCCCTGTTCCTGGGCGTGTTCGGCGGGCTGATGACGCCGATCGGGCCGTGGTACCGTCAGCTCCGCAAGCCCCGGCTCCAGCCGCCGGATTGGGTGTTCGGCCCGGCCTGGACGATCATCCTGGGGCTCGCCGCCTGGTCGGCGGTGATCGCCTGGTACGCGGCCGAGGACGGGGCGGAGCGGACGCGCGTCGTCATCCTGTTCGCCGCCAACGCAGTCGCGCACGCGCTGTGGAGCCCGCTCTTCTTCCGCCTGCGCCGGCCCGACTGGGCGCTGATCGAGGTCGTGTTCCTCTGGGCCTCGCTGGTCGCACTGGTGGTCGGGCTGTGGCCGATCTCGACCTTCGCGAGCCTGCTGATCGTGCCCTATCTGCTGTGGGTCAGCTTCGCCGCCTGGCTGAACCGGGCGATCGTGCGGCTGAACGGGCCGTTCGGCTGAGGCTCAGCGGGGCGACTGCGCTTCCTCCATCATCCGCCGATACTGGTCGATGATCACGAGCCGCTCGGCGATGTCGACCCGCCACGGCGCGTCGGGGGGCGCGAGCTGGAGGGCGCGGAGCCAGGCGGTCTTGGCACCGGGCAGGTCGCCCGCCTGGGCTAGCGCCATGCCGAGGAAGAAGGGCGGGCCGGGCTGGTCGGGCGCCAGCTCGACCGCGCGCCGGAACGCGACGCGCGCCGCCGGGGAGAGCTGCCCCGCATCATGCGCGGCGAGCGCCCCGCCGAGCCCGGTCCACAGCGCGGCATGGGCCGGCGCGCGCTCGGTCGCCGCCAGCAGACCGGCGGCCGCGCCGGCGGTGTCGCCCCGGCGCAGCGCAGCGTCGGCCTCCGCCAGCGCCGCGCGATCGGCCGCAGTCCCGGGCAGGATCATCGAGCGGAACGCGACCAGCCCCGGATCGACCTCGACCGCGCGGGCCTGCGCGGTCGCGGGGCGGCCGGGCAGAGCGGCCTGTTGCTGCGCGGCATAGCCGGTCGCGCCCAACAGCAGCGCGGCGGCGGTGAGCCAAGCATAGGCGCGCGGCAGTCCGCCGAGCCACAACGCCGCGAACGCGCCCGTGCCGATCGCGGCGGCGACTAGCCAGCCGGTCAGCGCCGCCTCCGCCTAAAGCTGCGCGCGGCGATCAGGCCGCCCAGCCCGAGCAGCAGCAACGGCGCGATCCAGAGCGGGGCGGTGGCGGCGCTGAGCGGCGGGTCGTAGGTGACGTAATCGCCATAGCTGCGGATGAGCGAGGTGCGGATCTCGGCTGCGCTCTCGCCGGCGGCGATGCGGCTGCGAACGAGCGAGCGCATGTCGCCCGCCATCTCGGCGTCGCTGTCGGCGATCGACTGGCCCTGGCAGACCAGGCAGCGCAGCGTCTCCATCAGCCGGCGGGCCTCCGCCTCCTTGGCGGGGTCGGCGAGCTGGGTGTTGGCGTAGCGCGCGGGCGGCAGGTTCGAATCGGCCCAGGCGGGGCCGGCGAGCAGGAGCGTGAGGGGCGCGAGCCGTTTCAGGACACGGCTCCCGCGGCGACGAGCGGGCGCGGCCGCTCCGCGCTGGTCGCGACAGGGGCAGCCGTGACCGGGGCCGGACGGGGTCCGTGGGCGCGCTGCAGGCGGCCGACCAGCGACAGGGCCCCGCCCAGCGCGATCAGCCCGCCGCCCAGCCAGATCAGCGTCACGAAGGGCTTCCACCACAGCCGCAGCTGCCAGCGGCCGCGCTCGTCTTGGGCGCCCAGCACCGTGTAGAGCTGGCCATCCCAGCGGGTCAGGATCGCCGACTCGCTGGTGGTCATGGTCGGATTGGCGAAGAAGCGCGACTGCGGGCGCAGTTCGATCGCGGCGACCTCGCCTCGCCGGACGCGCAACCGACCCTCCAGCGCGGACCAGTTGTCGCCCACGGCCGGCGCGACCGCGTCCAGCACGACCGTGAATGGCCCAACCCGCTGCGGCTCGCCGATCCGAGCCGCCACCAAGGTCTCCTTGGTGAAGGCGCTGTCCGACGCCATGCCGCCGAGGCTCACCGCGACGCCCAGATGCGCGACGACCATGCCCCAGGTGAAGAGCGGCGTGCGGCGGAGGTCGCGTCCCCAAAGCGGGGCCAGGCTGGCGAACCCGACGCTGATCGCGAGCGCCAGGCCGAGCAGCGGCAGGAGGCCGATGGCGGGCGAGGCCGCCCAAATGCCGAGCAGGGCGAGACCCGCCAGCGCGGTGGCCGGGATCACGCCGCGGCGCGACACCGCGCGCCAGCTGTCCCGCCGCCACCTGAGCATTGGCCCTATGGCCATGAGCGCCACGAGGGCGAGGG